>OGSC01000036.1_pt1 | contig 138121 bp, 159 predicted proteins | sample 1573751 | NCBI WGS metagenome assembly OGSC01 (sample SAMN03295840, study PRJEB24534) | human gut metagenome | isolation source: fecal sample 8 from infant 5 | host: Homo sapiens | place: USA: Pittsburgh, PA | collected 2014-07
TACAGATTTTCCAACTTATTGGGATTAGTCACACACACTTTTTGTCCTATAACCCAGTTTATACTACGATTACATTAGCTAGGTTTTTCATTACCTTGAAGTTTATCCAATAGAATACAAGACTACAAAAAAAGGACCCATACGGGTCCTCTTTTGTTATAGTATTTATATTTTTATGTACCTATATATCCTAATTAGATGCTTTCACATTATTTAAGACGTACAAAGAACAATGCAATAGCACCGATAACTGGTGCAATGGCAAGGGTCATCAATGCAGATTGATAACTGCCTGTAGCTGTTAACATGCTACCTAAAATCATAGGTGCCAACATAACGCCGATCTGATTAAACAAGTTTACGAAGCCTGCAGTTGTACCGCGTAAATGAGGTGCTGCGGATTGAATTACGAGAGCATTTGTTAAAGCACTATGCATGAAAGCACCAATACCAAGAATTGGACCTGTTATAAAGAGCATATCTGGATTTGTGGTGCTCGCAAAGAGGATCAATGCTGGTGCAAATAAGAACATAACAAGCGCCACCAAATGGTTCTTCTTAATCGGTAATATATCGGACAAAATACCGATAGTCGGTTTCGCAATAAGTGCGGCTAAACCAAAGGCAGACATTACATGACCTGCATAGATGGCATTAACGCCGAGCTGTTTAACCATGTACAAGTTTGACCATTGTGCCACCGCCCAGGTAGCACCGGTAGCAAAGAAGCCTGCAAAGGCAAGACAACAAATGTTGCGATTCTTCAAAACATGTAACAAGTTTTCCTTTAAAGAAGTCTTTTCCCCTATATGAGCAGACGCAGCACTCACCTCTGCTTCTCGTTGAGCTAAAATCTCAGCACTTGGCTTACGAACCGTAAAGTAGCTAAGAATGAAAACAAGGATTGGTAATACCGCTGTTAAAAGAAATGCATTTTGCCAACCATAATTAGTTGCCACATATGGTGCATAAAGGTTTACAGTAGTCAATCCAAGGGATGTGCAGGACATGAAGATACCCACGGCTGCACCACGTTGATTAGGCCCAAAGTAATCCCCAATAGCACTTAAACAAGATGCTTGTACTGGACCAGATACAATACCTAATAAGAAACGTAATACCCAGCCATAGGTGTAATTATCTATAGTACTCATCAATGCCGTAATAACTGCCATGGCAAGTAAGCTTACCAAAATGGTGTAACGATAACCAATGCGATCCGCTAAGATACCACCTGGTAAAACCATAATGGCATAGCCCATATAAAAGGCGGATAAATAGGCCGTACCCATTTGAGGCGTGAAACTCAAGGCCTCATTAACGATAGGCATCAAGGATGCCCAAGATAAACGCATAACAAAGCTAATCAAAAATGTTAGCCACACGCTGACAAGAATTAAAATCTGAGTTCGTGAGAAACTAAGTCGATTCATACGAGCTCCTTTCTACAGAATAAAAACATATAAAGTAATCATACTATAAATAGAAAGAATTTTTCAAATACAAAGCATGACGGATAACATAAAAAAGAACCCTCTACCGATTAGATAAAGGGTTCTCTCTAGTATTATACAAGGCACGGGCTCCAATTGCCTTACCAAGTATATTAATAAATCAAAAGAAACGAGCAACAGGCAACAAATGGCCCAACTGGTCTTTAAAGATTTATATTATACGAATAATATAGCACAAGTACGAGATTAAAGCTATATATAAACCCTCTAGGCATAACCTAAAGGGCTTTCTAAGTCGTGGCGGAGATAGTAGCTATTTCGCATTAGTTGCTTTCTCCGCCTTCTTTGGTCCGGTTAAATCCTTTTTAGTTTTGTTTAAGTCGTTTGTACGAAGAATAATCCACCAGATAGATCTCGATTTATAAAAATATATCCGATGTTCTCAGTTAGATAAAAAATTTCATTTACTTCTTCAGGTAGATCCATTCCTAAGATTTGACCTATGAAAATATATTTTTCTAGAAAATCATAACTCTCTTGTTGTAAATATTCAGGTTGTCCTCCTAGAAAACTCATTTCATCTAAATTCTCAATAGGATTAATCGGATAAAATTTATCTAGATTAAACTTGAACTGATTTTTATCTCCGATGATAACTTTCGTGTATCCTTGAATAGCATCGTCAATTTCAGTAATGTAGTCAAGAAAATAATCTTCTTTATCATAATAAGAAAAAACGTAAATTGCTTTATCTTTATATTCCATATCCTGAAAATCTGTTTTAAATTGAGGTGCAATAGTTAATAGATTTTCAATTGGTATAAAAGCAACCAATGCTAACTCATGACCATCTGGCGCTATCACTTTATTTGAATAGTCTAAATCTAGCCCAACTAATATATTATTTATATTGGATTTGCTATCTAAAAAGTTAAAATTAACGTATCCATTTTTTTCCATTTAAATTCTCCTAAAAATTTAAGGGCATTTCTCACCTACTTTTTTCAATTTTCTAAGAAATTTCTTGGCTTCTTTTCTTAATCCTCCTCCAGAAGTTTTGGGTTTGTAACGATAATCCGCTAAATCTTATTAATTAATTGATATTTATCAATATTTTTAATTCGTCTGGTAGTTTGGCACCATTTCTATATGCCTTTTTAGCCCAAAATATGGCTTTTTCTTTATTGCCTTGTGTGAAAAATAAATCGGCTAAATTGGATTGGGCAATTGGATGTCCATTTTTTGCCGCTATCTCTAGCCATTTAAATTCCGAATCTTGATCTAAAGATACAAACATATGGTATTGATATAATTTGAATGCTGAGTTTTTATCTCCATTAGTGGCGTTCTTTTCGAGAATTTGAATTTCTTCATCTGAAAGCCAATAAATACTACCTGTTGATATAAAGTTAGTCATTTTAAATTTCTTTCCGGATGTTGTTTACATGATATTAAAGGGGTGTACCTGTGCGTACCGCACATGCCCTACGTCAGGATTGGAGGTTTCATGCGGGCTACAACTTACTCATTCATCTTCATAAGCATCACCATAGCTTTGAAAAGAGGAATCTAACCAAAACCATTCTTTTTCATTGGAAACCAATTTCTCCAGTAGTTCTGTAAATGACTTAGCAATAATGGGAGACTCATCAGGTGTAGCATGAGTTTCTATAAAACTATCATAACAAAAACCAAATCTTTTTTTGTTTAAGTCTATACTGATATATTGACTTAGCTCTTGTGAAGATGCAATCATGAACCAATCATTACTAATATCATCTGCCAACTCCTCCCAAATAACATCATCAGCTGGATATAAAATTTGGTTTGTTGGTTGCAATTCTGAAAGTGAACTGATTCTTATCTCACAATAAGTATCAATATTGAGAATAGCATATTCATAATTTTCATAAAAGAATTCTAAATCTTTTGGCAAAGGAAAAGCAAATTCTGGTTTTGATACTGCTTTCAAAAATTGATGGCTACTTTTTTGTTCTAATTTTTCAATTAATTCTTTGATTTTCATAAAATACTCCTTAGGACTGAGAGTTTTTGTTCAGGCTACAGCTTGCTAATTATTTATAATAGATTTTTTAGCTATATGTATTAGATCTTTATAATTCTCCATAAAAGGTTCTTCTAATGTGGATTCTAATAAGCATTCTAAGTCATATAATATTTTTTGCTCAGCTTCATCAATAATTTCATTATTTTCAACGAACTTAACAAGCCATTCAAAAAAAACTAAGACTTCATGGTTGTTAAATTTAATAATATAGTCGTTAGACTCTTTTTTAATTTCCATAATATTATAATGCTTCTCGAGAAACTACATTTTGCAAATGACTGGTAATGAGATTCTTAAAGAACCAATATTTCAGACGATCTTAAAGAGGATAGTGAGGTCGTCTGAAAAATAGAAGCTGCGTGCGTACCGCGCACACTTACGTCGGGATTGGAGGTTTCATACGGGCTACAACTTGCTATTCCCCCAACAATGTTTCTTTAAATAAGCTATCAAGTGATTCATATAACATTTCCATTTCCGATGAATCATGGTAATAAATAAAAATATGTCCCTGTTGATCCATTAAAATAGGATTACCTGAACCATCATCTGATATTGCATAAAGTTTATTCATTGGTTGTTCATGTAATTCTAAAAGTTTTTGAAATCCCTGAGTTAATTCGATAACTGTTTCTTTTCCAATTAATGTTGAATTATGGAAAGCATGGATATCCAAACCAGCGCTTGCGCCGCCGAATTTTTTAATAAATTCAATGTAATCATCGTGAAATTTTATTCCTAAAATATTTTCAGCATGTTTAATTTCCTCACTACTAGCGGGTATCCCTTTAAGCTCAGGGTAATCTTGAAAATATTTAATAAGTAAATTCATTGTTTCGTAGCTAATCATTTAATACCTCTTCTAGATAATTCTTTTAAAGCTTGGTCGTACCAGAACTCGCGCTTCCATTGATTAAATTCATCTCTATTGTCAATGCCGCATTTATTTCCTATTTCACGATTGCAATACTGGTTTTGCAAGCGGAAGGGCTAGTATGCGCTATCCGTTACCTTGATTTCCTCATTCAGACGACCCCAGCCAGTGTAGTTGCCGAACAATAAGAGGTTGTCGAGGTCATCGTAGTAGTAACTTGTGCCGTTGTAGGTTTTCAGGCGGTTATCTTGAACGGTAGGGATAACGAGTTATTTAATCAAATTTATTTTCAAATCGCATAAAAAAACATCCTTTATACCTATTCAATAAAAGAATATTATCATTATTCTCAATAATAAATATTTTTTCATATAGAAAATTTGGAAAATCAGCCAATACATCTGTAACAGCACTATCTATTGCTTCATACTCATCATCTGTCAGTGGCGAATCAATATATACATAAAGAGTAAATAATTCTTCAGTCATATCAAATGCAATAAGTCTGACTTTTTTACAAATTGCTCCAAGAAAAGCCGTTTGCATACTTAAAATAATTTCTTTTTTTTTCATAATTAATTCCTCAGATAAAATATAGAATTTATGTTATATCAGGCAATGCAGGAATAATATGGGCTCTTTTTTGGATGAATGAATTATTCCCCATTCTGTCGGAGTCTCATCTCCTGTATCCTTATCAACATAACTTCCAATAAATCCTGAGGATTTGCAGACGGAAGGGCTGGTATGCGCTATCTGTTACCTTGGTTTCCTCTTTCAGACGCCCTCAGGCGGTGTATTCGCCGTACCACAACAGATTGCTGTCCTTATCGGTCATTTCTCTTGGGATGCCGATTTGGTTGCAGTGGAAGTAGTGGGTTTGTTGGCGTCTTTCACCTTCTTCGTTGATCCGGTTGTGTACCTGTGCCAAAGGCTCGTAGCTGTCGGGATTGGTGTAGATATAGGTATATCTGCCGTCCGATCTGGCTTCTTGCAGTATATGGCTGTCGCCCCAAACGAAGCGAGTATGGTTTTCGAGGTCGACTGAAACTGTCTGAAAATCTTGCGTTGGATTCAATGCTTTATCTAGATGGCGATTATCATGTTTTTTATTTAAGCTAGTTTAATTTAAAAACGACAAGCTTCCCCTCAGGATATTTACCTTCCCATCCACAAGGCCAACCCCCTTTAAAATAAGCATCTTCTATCATATTCCAAAAAGGATGATTTTTCTTATATTTGTTGTTTAAATAACAATTAAATAAATCGGCATCTATATCACTAAATAAACTATCTTTTAATCCCTCCTCTAAGTGAAAGGAATTCAATTTTTTCTCAATTGCAGGAACAGCATATTCATCCCAAAAATTGTCATCTTCATCTGTAGATAGCTTTAAAATTAGTGAGTTTGATTCACGCAAATCCGCCCAAACAGTCTCTAAATCACACTGCTGATATGCATATCTTTGTGCTACTGAAATATCTTGAATAATTTTCCATTGGCTGTTTTGATAATTACCTAATACTTCTAATAAATTATTTTTTATAAATTCTAATATTATATTCATTATATTATTCCTTATTATGTTAAGTAACTAATCCAATCTTGTTTTCTTGTTGGTTTATATAAAGACATACTTCCTGACGTAACATAATTCCGTTACCTTTTCCATTAAGTTTAAATAAGCCTTGTTTTCTAGAAACCTTAGCTTATGTATTCGATTAACAAAATAATAAGTAGATTTAGGAATTATTTATTAACTTTTCGAGATATTCAATACTTCTGAATAAAGAATGTTCACCTATTTGCTGTATCAAATTTGATGAGTTCCCAAATAATATTTTTTCTAAATACTTTTTTAGAATTATAAGCTCATCTTTTTTTAAGAGATTTAAAGCGTGAGTGATGTTTTCTGCGGCAGGTATATTTATAATAAATTCTTCTATATTTACTGGAATATCATCATTTCTAATGCCATTGCTGATGCTATCAATAATTTTAGGCATTAAATAATTTATTCCTTCTGGTGAAAAAAAGATGAATGGTACTAAATTATGTTCATCAATAATAATTTTCTCTATTGGGGTATATTCGTAATACTTAAATTCATCTTTAAATTCCTCTATTTTATAGATATTTTCTCGATAAAGTTTTTTGAACAATCCTTCTTTAGGATAATCTCTATAGGGAATTTTCAGGAAGGGCATATTTATCTCCATTTTCGGCAATCAATCAGTCGAGACCTTCGTAGGCAAAGCGGTAGCGCGCACCGTTTTCATTGGTGATGGCTGACCAACTATTTTCCCAGGCATACCTTTGTCAGTATTTTTTGGATAAAAATCATAGGGAAGGTCGTCTGAGAATTGATTTTAGACGACCTTGATGTATTGTTGGGGCTCGACCCAACCTATGGTCTAAAAAGGTCTTAAAGAGGCTTGTTACCTTTAAATATATTAAATCTTGATAGATTAGCTCCTTTTGATTGAATATGTTTTATAGCTAATTCAAGTTCATTAAATTCATTAAATTCTTCTATCTCATAATCTTCAGCCTGATCCAATTTATTTTTTGGTACTGTATAGTAATATGTGGTATAAATTCCATTATTTTTCTTAATAGCAAATACTTGATAAACAATCTCTCCATCAATTTCAATAAGTTCATCATATCCTTTTGTTTGTAAATTAGTTAAATTTAACATATCTATTTTCCTATAATATCAATACGTATTTGTTTCCCATCCGGACGTCTAATATTTATATGCGGGTACTTTCCATGTCCTGTTCCTTGTGGATCAGCATATCCTTTAGGACGTCCTGTTGCTTTATCAATTCTCTCCACCTTCCAACCCAATCGGATCCTGATTCACAAACTGACCCGCATCAGATTCGTAATACCTGAAGAAGTTGTAATGCAGCCCCGTCTCACGGTCAGCGTACTGGTTTTGCAGGCGAAAGCAGGTTTGCGTTTGAGGCGTACGTCAAGAAACTATTTAAATTCTTCTAATAATTGTTTTCTTAATTCCGCAAATTCATCCGATAAATTATGTTTAAGTTCAGTATAAATTTCATCATCAATTTTACTTTGAGTAAATAGTGTCTTTTCAATATAAGGGATAACTTTTTTAGAACTAATTGAAATTAAAAATGCAATAATTTCATTGTAAATATAAGATTTTTCATTAAGTTGGCTTAGTTTATGTATTAGTAAATTTTCAATTGATTCTGATTTATAATGTTTTCCTTTTAATCCATACAATACCCATGAGATAATTTTGTGATGCTTGCTGTTTAAGTTTTTTATAAGATATTCTTTTATATAATTTCTTTTTGGGAAATATGCAGAACTAAATGCAATAGAAATAATTATAGAATATCTATTTATATTCCAAATAGAACTAATATTATTTTCTATAGTGCGAAACTCTTCTTCTCCTAGATTATATTTTTTGAATAGATGTCCTAAAGAAGATATTGCAGATGATTTCACTTTAATGCTTTTGTCATTTTGAATAGAGTAAATTAATATAGAGAAAATTTCTTTCAATTCCGTAGTGCTAAGTTCTTCTTGTATTTGTCCCAAAATAAAATTTGCAATTTCTCTATGTTTACTATATCGACTTGTTAAGAGGATATTTCTGATTATATTAATAATCTCTTTATACTGAAAAAATTGTAGTCTTTTTGCTGCTTCATATTGAATAATAGAATTAGAATGTAGTAGTTTTTCTAATAAGTCATTGATTGATAGATCTTTACATTCTAAAAAAGCGTCAAAACTTGAAACTCTATCATTTACCATATTATTTTTTCCGTGCTTTGAAAATACTCATTTATTTTTTCATAAACTTGATTAGCAACCCCAGTATCTACTTGATTACCATTTGCTGCCATCATTACTGTATCAAGAGCTTTTTTCCCTTTTTCATAAATAATACCTATACCTAAAGTTATAAGCACAGCTTTACCTAACGCAATCAATTCAGGAGCAATAAGGGGTATTGCAAAAACTGCCAAGCCTTTAGGGTCGATCCATCTTTATCGGTCATCTCTCGAGGGATACCGATTTGGTCGCGGTGAAAGTAGTGGGTTTCTTGGCGATTTTCGCTGTCTTCATTGGTCCGGGTGCGGACCTGTGCCAAGGGTTCGTATCTGTCGTTTTGCCCTCTCCCCAGCCCTCTCCCACGAGAGAGGGAGTAGATGTTGGGATGAAAAAAAGTTCATCCAACACTTCTTTGATTTATATTAATCCCAATAAAAGTCTAAATTATTTAATTCCTTCCACTCTTCCAAAGAATAAAGAAAAGGCAAAGAAAATTTTTCCAATAATTTACCCTTTAAATTTTCTGATACCATGAATGCTCCTGAATAATTGTGATTGGAAGACAATAAAATATCCTTATCTGAATGAGTATATGCCTCCAGTGAAAAATCATCTTCATCTAATGCTAAATCTGGGTAAACAATTTCATCCTCAATTTCCCAACCAACTATTCTTACTAAATAATAGACTTCGCTCGTCAATAACTCACCTTTTGTATTGACAATAATTGCTTTACTCATTCCAAAATCATGATCAAACCCGTATTTTTTAATAAATTCCAAAAAACGCGCTGACATGATAAAGAAATCATTATATGGAAGAAAATCAAAAGTAACATCTCGGGCTTTTTTCAAGCATACATACACTTGTTCAGGCATTGGAGAAATTTCTTGCCCCTTTACGAACCAACTCCAAGGAAAGTCAAAATCAGGATGTGTTTTTTTAGGGTTGAACACCTCCGATATACCTAAGACTCCACTACTTACTCGTGGTAATCCCATTTTTTCTGCTTTATCCATACTTTGTAGAGCATATCCCCACACTAATAACTTTTTCATAATACCCTCCTAAGATTATGGCTTGTTACACTTACTATATATACACGACGCTACGCCAGTTTATTAATCATCAGGATTTTCTTCCAAACAATTTAAAAACTCATCAAATGATTTCGCAATAATAATTGAATTTTTTTTAAAATTAGCTTCTCTTGATATATTTTCATTCCATACGTCCCTTACATAATAAATAATTTGCCAACTATTTTTTTTCTAAACAGAGGTAATTCCCTCCCCAATCAAAAGCAAAAGGAATCAGATTTTTAGGTAACTCATTAAGTTTCCATTCATTTATTGCTCTTCCTTCCAATGTAAAATCTGGATCATCCTCAAATTGCTTAGAATATTTCATTGGAATGAAGTCACGAATTTCAATATAGTCATAATTGATATTATCATTGACAAAACAAGAAAGGTTGGGATCACCTCCATTCCATTTGAAATAATGTGACTTAAATGAAGATGGAAAAGATACTTCTAATTTTTTCTCAACATCATTGAAATCAATTTCAGATAAATTTTTATCGCAATCATAAAAGCTAAGCATAACAACCTCCTTTAACAGTAATCCATTACTTTTTACTTGCTCCAATTTTAAACCTAATTTTTTTATAAAGCCCTCTTAGGATGTGCGTTCTTATTTACGTCGGGATTGGAGGTTTCATACGGGCTACGGCTTGCTTTGAAATCTATTTTTGAACGTAAGAAATTTATCATATGAATTTAGTTGTTCAGCAGAATAATTTTCCATAATTTCAGCATTATCACTATCTACAATAGAAACAAAAAATATGACATTATTTGTTTTTTTCTTATCTATATTTTCTATCGCTTTTTTAAATCCTTCTATAATTGAATCATATACTTCCGCCTGATATTGCTCAAAATTATCTTCTGATATTAATGTATTTGTATCATTAAGAATATTTTGTATCTCATTATTGAATATACTATCTATTTTCTCAGGAACCTCTCCAAGTCCTATTGCAAATTGAGGGTAATACCATTTAATAAAAGGCTGATCTTCTTTTGGGTAGTTTACTTTTTCTATTTCGTAGTGAGAAATAGTGTTAGCAGCCCACCCCAGATATGAACAATAGTCATCAATATATAATGTATAGGCAAAAACTTCATTAGAATTATATCTTTCTAATACAAATTTAAATGTCTCTGTAACTCCTTTAGATACATTCTGGATTAAATCTTGAATTATATAATTACTTAAAATACTCATTTTAATTTCCTTTTATAAGTTTTTGTTATCAATCAGTTTCTATGCACATTTACTACGTGATCCGTATTTTCCAAAAACCTTACCACCAATTCTAGTTAATTGCTTACTCATGTATCTATCTGTTTGAGCTTTGTTATACTTATCCAATACTTTTGAATAAATTCTTTAAATTTAATTAATATGAAAGTCCTTTGGCTATGATGTTTATAGCATATCCTTGAGTTATATTTGTTCATATAAAGTTAAATTCTTTTCTGTGCTTTTATACATATCTGTATAGAAATAAATTCTATTATCTTTTATCTCTTTCAGATAAACCAAGTCTTCGATGCCACCAATATACTCAATTGATAAATCATCTAAATTTAATATTGCAAGCCTAAATCCAACAACGCAAAATCGTCTAATGAAAACTGGAATATATATTTTTCTATTGAAATACAACAAAGGTCCTCCAAAACCCTGTTCTTTAATAATAAATTGACCGTTAATGGATAGACTTCCAACTAAAGGAGAACCTTGATTTACTTCCATCAAATCAAGGTAACTGACTTCCCATTCATCAAAAAAAAATTTTTCTTGAAAGTCTAAAGGAGTTTCATTCAAAATTTTTAACTTAGACATTTTTATATTTTTTCTTGTCAAAGAATTGAAATCTTCTTCTAATTCTACAAGGAGTTTACCAACTTCATTATTAAATGGCCAAGAATCAATTACTATCCGAGACAATAAAAATTCTTTTCCTTTATTTTGTTGAAAAATACTTTCTGAATTTAGATAATTAATCATGTCATATAGTTCATTTTTTATAGAAATCAACTGCTGTTTATTTGTATAACTATATTCATCACAATTATTAATCATTTTATCAATTTCGACTAAAACTATATTGATCTTTTTTATAAATTGCTCCTGATTCATTGTCTTATTGATCTTTCTAAGTCATTAATATATTTTGTATTTGTCCACCAGGCAACCCCAAATCTTGAGGTGCAACTTTACCTTCAATAATAGTTGTTTCTGGTTTTACTTTAAATTGAGCAATATTAGTCATGAGGTTCCATTTTGGTTTGACTGCGAGGCTACTTCTGGTAGCAGGGAGTGTTTCAAATAAATAACGACCTTTAGCTTGAGCATTTACTTAAACCAAGAGGATCAACCTAAAAGGCGGCCCGAATGCCTTATTCAACATTGTCATAAATTATGTTTTATTTGTAGAAAATATATTATCTTCTATATGACAGTTTTGAAAAGAGCAGTTAGATATTAAATTATCTTGTATATGCGTTGATCTGAATACACAATTAATAAATGTACAATTAGTAAATTTTGTATTACAAACTATTGCCGTAATAAAAGAACAATTAATAAAATTACAATTAGTAAAGGAACTATAGCTTATGAAAGCACCACGAAATGAACAGAAAGAAAATTTGAGACTTTCAATTTTCCTATGAGATATTTCGTATCTGTGAAAATCAATATTATCTATATGGGTTAACTGTCTAGAAATTAAAGCATCTAACTCTTTTGTTTCGATTTTAATTAGAGACTTTGTAATATTTTTAAGTAATTCTTGAATCTCATTTGATATCATTTTTATTACCATCAATCTATAGGGTCTGGTTGTATATCTTTCAAAGGTATTCTTGGTTTAGATAATGGAGCAGTTCCTGGGGTACTAGTATCTCTCAACAGCAGGGATGGAAACACTTTTTTGTAATGTTAGATAAGATGTTTTTGCTGTACACCCAAGTTTCTTTCGTACCATCTTTTTTTAAGAATTCCGCTTTAACCAGTTGGTCATGCAGGTCGTAGAAGTAGTTCTGCACTTTTCCGTTGGCTAGTTCCCAGTGGGTCAGGTCATCGAAGTAGCCGTAGTAATAGCTGCTGTCATTGGAAGCTTCTAAGTCGTTTTTCTGATAGCCGGTTATCGTAGGTCAAGTTTTCTTTAGACGTCAGTAGTATCTCAGCATAACAATATTTTGCGCAGAAATGTTATTTTTTAGTGATAACAATACCCTCTAGTCCAACAGAGGAATTTATATAATGAAAATTATATATTTCTTTATCTTCTATAAAGGGATTTATACAAGGAAAAAGTTTAATAATTTCATTTGGAATATCTTCTTTTCCCCATTCATATATATCAAAAATAATATTTTGGTCCGAAACGTTGTTAAAATGAAAAAAAATTACTGAATTAAAAAAGATATTATTTTCATCAGATGAAAGTAATACGAGTAATTGATCATTTTTCTTATATAAAAAACCAACAATTTCCTTGTCATGTATATTCATTTCTTTTTTGCCCCACATTTATCTGGATTTTTCATGGAAAATCTAAATCTTGACATTGGCTAATTGAATTAGGCAATAACAAAAGACTTACTCCACTTATAAATCTGGTTGTTAAGCTACTTAATCTAGGGAATACTTGTGCACATTTGCCAAATTTTAAGTTGAATTTTTCCATTTTTGTTAATACTCGTCCTTCTCCTAGGGACTTTATTTGGTGCTTTATCTGATGGATATTTCCAGTCACGTGCATGAAGGTCTCCAAAACCATGGTTATGATCAAAGTCGATGTCTTTTACGGAGTTCCCTTTTGCATCATAGCTTCTAATTTGTATAGGTTTACCTGTTTTGGGATCTAATTTTGTTAAGTTTGCTATGGCTTACTTGTGATTACCAGCTAGTAATAGGTCTATGCAAATTTACCCAAAATTTTAATAATGATTGTTCAAAAAAACGAAATTCGGACAGATCTTTTTCTACAACTAGACCTAATTCTTTGAAAAGATATTTAGATTTCGTTCTCTCAATAACATCATATTGACTTAATAACTCAGTAAGCCCTTTTTTTGATGATATGTCCATTTCATTATAGTATATTGCAAACTCTACTTTCTTATCATTGAAAATTGTAACCTCAGTTAACTTTTCATTATCAAACCTTAGTACAAAATTGTTTATCTCTATAATATTTTTTACCTTCGGGATAACATTGTTTGATATGTCATATTTTCTTATAACATCTGATAGAGAACAATTTAATTCAAAATCGCCTATGCTCTTATAAGGAATAAATATTAATTTATCATGATTTAAAGTTGAGTTTTTAAGTTTACTTTTTTGAAAGTCTGAGTACTTTTTACCTTTATTATCATATAAATCTCTTATACTCTCATCGTAAATTAATATCTGCAGAAACAAATTATCCTTATAGTCAACATATAAAACTAAATTATATTTTGGAAAAATATAAAAATAATTTTCTTCATCCGAAACTTCTATTAGAGGATCCTCCTCTTCTAAAAATTTTTCAAGATTTGAAAAGTTAATAACTTTTCCATTTAAGCAAAATTCATCACAATTCCTCAAGGAGGATACAGTAATCAATTCTGAATCAGATTGTATCTTGTGTTTTCTATCAAACTCTAATGAATAAATAGGATTATTTAAAATAACATCATCAAAGTCAGCCTTTTTTTGACCCAATACAATTCCATCCAAAGAATTATTCAATATTTTCAACATAATATATATCCTTTCCTGTATTTGTCTATGTCAATTAGCTTCTCAGCCATCAGGAAAAACGACCTCTAGATAGAATGCCATTGCTAATGAGATTGTTAAAGAACAAATGTTTCAGACGACCTCGAAAAAGAATTGAGGTCATCTGAAAGGCAGAAACAGCATGATTACCGCTCCCATGCTACGGCGGAATTGAAGGTTTCATGTAGGCTACGGCTTGCTTATAAGATTTATAAGAATAATATTATATATCAAGAAATGGCATTAATTGTTCTGGCTTTAAAGTTAGTAGTGCGATTGTTCTTCCTTTAGTATCGCAGAATTCAACCTCATATGCTTCATAAGGATTTGAATAAACTTCTACAATAGCACCGATGTCTCCCTTTTGTAAATTAAAACCAGGAAGATCTTGTTGCAATTTGACTACTTCTAAAAGTGAATATTTCACTATAAACTCCTTAATAATTAACTATAAAACATATGTAGTTGCCAATCGTGGAATTGATTGTCCGCTATCGATTATCCAACCAGTTCTAACTGTGGCGGTCTGTCCAATTGGACCAGTCATTGGAATATCAACAGTATAGCGTTGCCCATGTTCATCACATTTACCTGGAGTTGCTGGGTTTTCACAAACACCTTGTTGATTTTTTTAATCAACTTATCTACATTTGATTGATTAAATCCTAATGCAGATTGAAAAACCTTTGCTTTTTCCACCTACAGGGTGTTCTGTATTTAAGGCATATCCCGTGATTTTTCTGGGGTCAATGATAGCCTTATCTGCATTAGGTAATTTCGAATTAGAGCAAAGACCTAATAGATCAAGCCAATCTTGAGTATTTGGTGCAAACGCATCCCCCCACCAGTCGAATCGGGTCCTGATTAACAAACCGCCCCGCATCCGGCTTATAATACATGAAGAAGTTGTAATGCAGCCCCGTCTCAAGGTCGGTATACTGATTCTGCAGGCGAAAGGGGTGGTATCGCTATCCTTTACCTTGGTTTCCTCTTTCAGACAACCCCAGCCGGTATAGTTGTAGAACCACAAGAGGTTGCCGTCCTTATCGGTCATCTCTCTCGGGATGCCGATTTGGTCGCAGTGGAAGTAGTTGGTTTGTTGGCGGCTTTCACCGTCTTCGGTTGTCCAATCGCGGACTTGCGCCAAGGGGTCGTAGCTGTCGTATTGTAGGTGTCGGTAACGACAGTATGGTCTTTGCGGTAGTCGAACATCCATTCTTCGCCGAGGTTGTTGCTGATCTTGAGCACTTTGCCGTCGGGAGAGGCGATTTAGTAGAGGTCGTCCTTACACAATTTAGATTCTAAATAGGGTTATCTTGTAGAAAGGTGTACCACATATCATCTATATCAGCACCATCAAATATATATTTATATCTACTTCCAAACATATATTCCTCAATAAATGAAGAGAAAGGAATACTTTTTTTACTATTAACATTAAATGTTACTTGATCATTGAGCCTATTTAAAAAAATTGGTTCATATAAAACTTGTCCTATTTCATAAGTATAATCTTGTAAATTTTTTGGTACTCTATATTGTCTATCCAATATCTCTTCTGTACTCCATAATTCTATATCTCCAAAAGAACCCCCATTACATAATAATAAAAATTGTTTATGTTCAGGTGCCAAAAATTGCTCTAGTTGTTCACTTATCCTATCCGCACCTTGAGGAATATTTCCGTATAAAGGAGCATCAGGCAAGTCAGACAAACAATTTCTATAATGTTTAATTATTTTAGATAAATTCATAACAATCTCCAATTATAAATGTGATTAATATCCTATAGAATACGGATTTTTATAGGAGTACCTACAGGTAAATTCCTTATTTGAGGCCAAATTTGTTGTGTGCCGATATGCCAGTTTGTAAAGGTATCAAGCATTTTTAAGTTAGATCGTGTATCAGGGCCTCCTAATCGTAATTCCCATACATGATCAGGTTGATTACACCGCCTCTTTGGTCGGCACTTTGAATCAGGTTGCCGACTTTGTCGTAGGCGTAGCAGCGGTTGAATACGGTACAACAAAGGTCGTCTAAAAGTTAGTTTCCAGACGACCTTGATGCTGACTAGTGATGAGGTTGTAAAGAGCAAACATTTCAGATGACCTCAAAGAAGGATTACAGTAAGTCTATTATAGGTAATTCAAGAATATCTTTCGTTGTTAACTCTCCAATTTTCTTTTCAGTAAAAGACAACTTCCTATTTTTCACTAATTTGTCATCATGGAACGCATATTCGTAGATTTTTCCATTTGTTTTATTATAGACATATCCATAATAATCATCCTGACCATCCTCATCTTCAACAAAATTCATAAAGAATACTTCATCGTCTTGCTTTAATCTCTCTATTACTGCACTGTATAAGTTTGGCACCTCATTTACTACAAAATCTGTACATTCTAAAACACTTTCCAGCAAAATTTCAGAAGTTAATTCCTGTGACTCCATCAACTCAACTCCTATCTTTCTAAACAGTCTACTTAGGCTTGCATCCATTTATCTATATTTCTTAATATCCTGTAAGGTAATTATACTATTTCTTAAATCATCTAAAAATAACAATTGAATTTCATATTCACGTTTTAAATTTTCGTCCTCTATTTTGCCATCTTCGGAGTATGGGAAATTCACTAAAGCATCTTTCCAGTTAATTACGTTTTCAGCACATGCAGCAAAGTAATAACTATCAGATGATTTTTGTTGTATACCTAGTAACATATTTCGAATCGAAGCTAATAATTCTATAGTTCCTTGTGTTTCTACCATATCATTTAATGGATCATCATCATTCCAATTTATATCTTCTATAGCTTTTTGAGAGATTCCAATATTTATTTGGGAGAAATCATACCAACCAGCTTTAATGATAGCATCACAGAGTTGGTAGTTCACATTTGAATTAGTTATTTTAGTCATATTTTCATTTATTTTTTTCTCAATGATCAGTGCATTACAGCACCAAGCTGCAAATTTACATTTCTTTTGTAGATCCATTTGATCTAAAATAGATTGTACTCTTTCAATATGCAATTCTATATTCATAATTTATTCTTTCATTAATCATATACACCGCGAGCATTGTCAACACTTGGTCATCGAAGTACTGGTTCTGTAATCTGAACGGTTGATGTACATTCCGATAGACGCGCTCATCCTTTTTCAGACGACCCCAGCCGGTATAGTTGCCGAACCACAGCAAATTACCATCTCTGTCTGTCATCTCGCGCGGGATACCGATTTGGTCGGTGTGGAAGTAGTGAGATTGTTGTCGGTTTTCTCCGTCTTCGTTGATGTGGTTTTGATAGGCGAAACCGCGTACGTACCGCACGTACCCTACGTCAGGAATGAAGGTTTTGTGTGGGCTACGGCTTGCTTGGGCTACTTTACAGTTGATAATTAAATTTAGAAAATTATGTCTAATACTCTATTTTTTAAAATAAATTCTTTTTTTAAATGTTCTAAAATATTATCTAACTCTTCCTTGCTTAAAATTTGGTTGGTCTTAGTAAATTTTGCTGTTTTCGCATATAGGGAAAAGTGAAACTCATTATTTGGAAAGAACATTTCTCCTTCAAATGAAATTTCATGTCCATTTAAAGAAACAATTAACATACCTCTTGAAATTTTTTCAATTACGAAATCATCCATAGTAATTACCTTTGAAATATAACAGTTGAAATCTTTGTTTTAGGAGCTATTATTACTATTTTGTTATATTAGGATTGTTCTTCAAAGCGGGTAATTCTCTATTTTCAACATAATATATATCCTTTCCTGTATTTGTCTATGTCAATTAGCTTCTCAGCCATCAGGAAAAACGACCTCTAGATAGAATGCCATTGCTAATGGTAATGAAACTGTTAAAGAATCGATAGCTCAAACGCCTTCAAAGAAGATTTAGATGTCGCTTAAAAAGTAGAAGCCGCGTGTATGTTACGCACATACCCCATACCATAATTAACAGTTTCATACAGGCTACAGTTTGCTTTTTTTCATTCAAAAGAAAATTTTAACATTTTTGATAAGCGATTTATAAAATATAGAATTGCCAAATGTTCATCTTGGCAACAATATTCTTCGGTTCTCAATCCTCTTTCAGAATAGAATATATGCCATTTTTTATTTTCTTCAACAATACATAATGATTCATCATTCACTTCATTGATTGAGTAACTATCTTCTGGTACTCCTTTATTTTTAAGATATGAATTCAATTCATTAATTTTTAACATTTTCCTATTTTCACCTCTTCCAAATGCCTAGATTCTATATGATTTAACAGATTTTGGTAATTCATACTGTGTCCCTAATCCAATCTCTCCAAACAACGACATAATTTTACTTGCAGCTACATTATCAATTGATTTCAGTACCCTATATATGGTATAAGGCTTTCCATTAGAACCAGGAGGTAAGACTCTCATAGGGTATGGTGTTCCTACTGAAGATATAGATTGTCTCCGCCTGAAAGCCCCATCGGGTCCTGATTCACAAACCGACCCGCATCAGGCTCGTAATACCTGAAGAAGTTGTAATGCAGCCCCGTCTCACGATCGACATATTGGTTTTGCAGGCGGAAGGCTTACTGAAGGATGGATAAGTGAAGGTTTAGAGTTTCAGACTGCTTTTGGGGTTTGTTAGCTCTTGAAATTAATCCACACTTATACTAAATATTATAATGAATGATTTTTAACTCTATTCCTAACTCAGATAATAATTGAATTTGTTTTAAGGAGATTTTATATTCACGAGTAGCCTCATCGTTGGCCCAGCTGTAAATTATAAGCTCTTTATTTAGCTTATATTTTTTAAATATATAGTTCAAATTTTTCTTTATGTCTTCTATTTTCTGTATAATTTTATTAATTTTTTCATTTAAATTTTCCTCTTTATCTATACCAAAAGAATAGTAAGAGTGTTCAATTATAAATTGAACCTTTTTGTTTGGTGAGGTAAATAAATCTCCCTTACTATAAAACTCGGCATTTTTAATATTAAGTATTTTGTCTATTTCTCTCATGTTAATATAATCATTTGATTCCATATAAAATGTTACTTCAATTGAATTATTCAGCATCATCGCAACCAATTCCTGTTCTAATAAATTCAGAAGAATTTTTTCTGCTTAATAAAAGTTCTCCAGTTTTATTTTGTTTATAAACATCATAATGAGATACGGCTCGTTTACCAACATAATCAGCTTTAAACGCATGTAGATCTGTGCCTATTTGATCTAAAATCCATTTCAATTCTTTTTGGTTAATTAGTTTACTATCTTTTGCATCTCCATCATTACAACAAGACGACAATCCATATAAATCTACCCAAGCTTGTACAATTTGAGAATAGTTATAAAAATTGCTTCTTCCCCACAAACCAATCGGATCCTGATTCACAAACGGCCCCGCATCAGTCTCATAATACCTGATGAAGGTGTAATGTAGTCCCGTCTCACGGTCGCAATACTGGTTTTGCAGGCAGAAGGGCTAGTATGCGCTATCCGTTACCTTGGTTTCCTCTTTCAGACGACTCCATGCGGTGTATTAGCCGTACCATAATAGATTGCCGTCCTTATCGGTCATCTCACGTGGGATGCCGATTTTGTCGCAGTGGAAGTAGTGGGTTTGTTGGCGGCTTTCGCCATCTGCGGTTGTCCAATTGCGGACTTTCGCCAAGGGGTCGTAGCTGTCGTATTGTAAGTGTCTGTAACGATGGTCTGGTCTTTGCGGTAGTCGAACGTCCATTCTTCGCTGAGATTGTTGCTACTCTTGAGCATTTTGCCGTTGGTGTCGTAACGGTCGTATTCGTAGTGGGACACCAGTCCGTCGGAAGAGGCGATTTAGTAGAGGTCGTCTGAAAAACAGAAACTGCGTGCGTGCGTACTGCACATACCCTACGTAAGAACTAGAGGTTTTGTGCAGGCTACGGCTTGCTTTTTACACTTTTAAATTCCGGTGGTGAATTTTTTGAAACTCATCCGAAATAAAATCTCCAAATTCTGCAAATGATTCAATAGGTAAATTAAAAATTTCTGGTTTATAACGAATAAGCAGACTTAGGATATGATAATGACTTCTTGGTGTTTCACGTAATTCAATTCTCTCGAGTATTCTTTGTTTACCTTCCTCTTCATCTATTTTTTGTGCAATGGAAAAATCTGCATTGTGAGCTACTTCTAAAGCAGGATTAATGGAAGTAATTTCACTTGGGATTGGATCTTGGTAATCGGGATCTTGAGCAATTATCCGCCAGTCTGACTCTAGCTTTGATTCAAATAAGGTATGACAGTCTAAAACGGTTTTGAATAGAATTGGGTAATTTCCAGCATTTTTATAATCGAATAGCTCAACTGGACTTGAAGTAAACAAATCAAAAATCCCTACAGTGGCACCAAGCTTATTTTTAGCGATTATTCTACCATAACCGAATAATTTATCAGCTATTTTAAAGCAAAATAAATCACCATTCTTAAGATATCTATATAAAGTTTTGTTTTTTTCCCAATTAAATATTTTCATAATACTTTTCCTTTTCTATAGCATAGAATGTTAAATTATTGGAAGATTTTTACAACCATTTTTGAGAATATGGTCTCTTCCAGTAACCATTGCTTTCTATCTTTTGGCATCACGGGTCTTATTCTCAACAAACGAATGACATTTATTTCCTCTGGTTTTAGTTTTTTTAGGATTAAAATTACTTTTCTGACTTTTTTAAGTTTTTTTCTGTCAGTGTTCCATATTGTCGAATACAACCCTCCTCATATCAACGAGCAGTTTCGTAATCCAAATCGCTATATAATTCCACTAATTCTTCTACCCCAACTAATCTTCCTGATTTCCTATGCTGTTTTGCACGCGTCTTTATATTATCCGTAATACCGATATAAAAAGATTTACTATCCCCTGGCCTATACAATCCATAAACAGAATATTTTTTAATCCCAATGGATCTAACCAAATTTGAGCATTGCTGGCAAATTGATAAAAATTAGCTCCACCATCTAACCCAATCGGATCCTGATTCACAAACCTACCCGCATCAGGCTTATAATACCTGAAGAAGTTGTAATGCAGCCCCGTCTCACGATTGACATATTGGTTTTGCAGTCTGAACGGCTAGTGCACGTTCTTGTAAACCCGCTCATCCTTTTTCAGATGCCCCCAGTCGGTGTAGTTGTCGAACCATAAGAGGTTGTCGTCTTTATCGGTCATCTCGCGCGGGATACCGATTTGGCCGCAGTGGAAGTAGTGGGTTCGTTGTCGGCTTTCACCGTCTTCGTTGGTCCAGTTGCGTACCTGTGCCAAGGGTTCGTAGCTGTCGTATTGTAAGTGTCAGTAATGGTTTCGGGCAGCCATCGGGCGTTGTAGCCGTAGCTGGTGGTGTAACCGGCGGGGTCGGTGATATTCATGGCGATTTGGTAGAGGTCGTCTGAAAATATCAAATCTTACTTTTTGGTTTTTTTCTTAGGATTTAATTCGTCTTTACGCTGCTTATAAAACTGCCAATATTTTTTGTCCTCAATACTAAATGGATAATATCCAGCATCATTATAAGCAATATCAAAATATTTATAAGCTTCATCATATTTTTCAAGGTCATAATAAAAAATACCAGCTAACAGATACGTCCCTGCATTAGTGGTTCCTAAGTCAGCAACACTTAAAGCAATACTTAGCCATTCCTTGGCCTGTTCATATTTTTGATTTTTATAATACAACTCAAACAAAGCAATCGTAACCATTGTCGTTGGATGCGCCCATTGGGTTACTGGCTTAGGTATTAGCTCAAATGCTTCTTTTAATAACTTTTCTTGTTCTAAAAAAGGTTTATTATAAGTCTCACAGACTAAATCATTAATCTTTGATTCTAATTCTGGATTAACTGCATCTAAATTCATAGCATACAACTCCTCAATAAAAATGAAACAATGTTAAATGTAGATTTTATATGTCAGTCATGACCATAATTAGATTTCTGTCTTGGTCCGATTGGGTCAGTCATATCGTATCTACTTCGATTTTGTGCACCACGAGAACAGTTTCCACCTTTTCCCGCACCTTTTTCAAGCCTATAGTTATTTGAATCTCTCATCCATGACCTGACTTCAGGCGATTTTTGACCAAAAATTTTTCCCTTCTATTCCAGTAATCCACAACATCTTCTCCTACATGTCCCATATGGGCAGATTTAATAGGCTGCCATGATTTAGTTGGTACATCCCAAAATTGAGCAGATGTAGGAATATCACTTATACGTCTTAAACTACTAATCTGATCAGCTGTCATGCCACACAATTCCTTAGCACTTAACATGCGTTGCATTACAGCCCTATCTGTAGGACTTACTTTTGATGGTGTTTTTCCAACTGTAGCCAACCTATTACGAGAAAGGCCCAATGGATCAATCGAACCTTGAGCATTAACAGCGAACTTGTAAAAATTGTCCCCTCCGTCCAACAACCCAATCGGGTCCTGATTCACAAACCGCCTAGCCTCAGATTCGTAATACCGCATCAGGTTGTAATGCAGACCGGTTTCTTCATCATAATACTGGTTTTGCAGTCTAAACGGTTGATACACATTCTTGTAAACCCGCTCGTACTTTTTCAGACGACCCAAGGCGGTGTATTCTCCGTACCACAGAAGATTGCCATGGATGTCGGTCATCTCTTTCGGTATGCCGATTTGATCGTTGTGGAAGTAGTGAGATTGTTGTCGGTTTTCTCCGTCTTCGTTGATGTAGTTTTGATAGGCGAAACCGAGTACGTACCGCACGTCCCCTACGTCAAGATTGAAGATTTTGTGCGGGCTACGGCTTGCTATAACTTACTTACAGAATATTTCATGTTAGAGGAAGAAATTCCATCTTCAAATTATTACTCACAACTAATTCTTTGAATTTATCAGAAAAAGCCCAAATTAAATCATCATTTATATCTTTTGCACAAAACTCGAAGCCAGATATATTTTCAAAGAATACAGGTGGATAATCGATAAATTTCTCTCCATCTATTTCATAAAAATTTGATTTTTCCATATTTACCAATTCAGCAGTTAATTTAATTTTTCCAAGGAAAAATTTAAATTCATCATTCTTGATTCTAAGTTTAGCCGGAAAAAAATCTAATTCATTTTTTAATTTATCAGCCAATTTATTAATGAAAGTTTCAGAGAACAATAACATCTTAGGAATTGTTTGAATAAAATCTGTATTAGAAATATTTTTGGAGGTATATCCACTCTGAGCTATAAAAACTGCTTCATCTGTATAATTACCTTTATTGTAATTAATAAATTCTACAATTTTTCTATCATCCTGTTTTAAGTCCACATACGCTTCTTCATTATCAACAGCAGAGTATATTTGATAAAGAGTCATCATTTTTTCCTTTCTTACTATTACTTTTAGAAATTGGTGCAGTTCAAGTATATTTTTAAAATGTTTATTTAAAGAACAAATATTTCAGACGGCCTTGATGCTGATCAATAATCGGATTATTAAAGAACCAATATTTCAGGCAGTTTCAAAGAACGGATTGAGACTGTCTGAAAAACAGAAACCTCGTGCATACCGCATACACCCTACGTCAGGATTGAAGATTTTGTGCGGGCTACAGCTTGCTAATAATTAAACATTCCTTTTTTTACTAATAGAAAGTCTTCTAAAGAAGATGATATTTTTTCTAAGGAGTCTTCACTCATTACTCCCATGCCCACAGCAAAAATATTTTGATTTTTATTATCCATCAGAATGGCAACCCCTCCACCATTATCTCCAATCATAAGAAAATTCGGCAAATATTCTTTTACTTCATAGTCAATATTCCTTTGTTGGATATCCTCGGCTTCCAAAAGGGTTATCTCATCTCCAAATAATCCGTTGCTTAGTTCTAAAAATTGAAGATATGAAGGATATAAAATATGCCACTCTGAAGGTAACATTTTTATAGCTTGGCTAGTAGCAGGATTATTTAAAGTATATAAGGCTTCTAATTCATGTCTATTCATTTTAAAGTGCTCCTAGTTCTCTGACATACTTGTAACTTTGACTTAGTGCTCGTTTAATTTGCTTGGGGCTCAATCTGCCATGGAAATCCATGTCATAGGTTCTATAACCTCCAGGTCTTCTTGCTGGAGGATGTTTTTTTGCAATACCTAAGAAATCTACCAAAACTTGAGCATTAGGCCCAAACCAATAAAGATTCTCCCCCCATAAGCCAATCAGATCCTGATTCACAAACCGCCCGGCCTCAGGTTCGTAATACCGCATCAGTTTGTAATGCAGCCCGGTCTCTTCATCATAATACTGCTTTTACCGTCTTTGGCGTTGTCAAAGATTTGAGCTAAAGGTTCGTAGCTGTTGGGATTGATGTAGATATAGGTATATCTGCCGTACGGGTGGATATCCTGACTAATATTTCACTATCACTAGCGATATTTTTTTCTTGGGTCTTTAAAAGTTCCTATAAACTTCAAATCATTGTAAAGTTTATCTGGATTTTCCTCATAAAATGTTGCATTAGAATAGTAATATAAAGAATTACCTTCATTTATTCCTTTCTCTTTTGCTACTTTCACAATATCTTTTATAACTCTATTGGAGTGTGCCCCAACTTCTTCTGCTAACACTTCAACTGGCACAATTTCCCCATTATCTGTCTGGAATGCCACAAAATAATCGGAATCAATAAATGAAACTCCAAAATCTGCAAAAGCTGGACAATGAGAATCTGAGTCCTCCATTCCATCTGTATATTCATTAAACTCATCAGGTGTTTTAAAAGATGTCCCCATCCACACAGAAATCATATCTTTAGTTGTTGAATCAATCATATAACATCCTCTTTTTATTCATAAATAATGTTAATTATATTTTAACATAATAGGGTATTAATCTATATTCCTCAACATCCCCCAACAGATTTTTTACCACCACGAGTAAACTTTTCAGCAAAATTCTTAATCCTCATGATGGCACCACATTTAGTTTTTGCTCCTTCCAATTTATCCGCCATTGAAACGGGGAACCATTCATGGAATCCTCCACCATCCAACCCAATCGGATTCTGATTAACAAACCGACCTGCATCAGGCTCATAATACCTGAAGAGGTTGTAATGCAGCCCCGTCTCACGGTCGGCATACTGGTCCAGTTGCATACCTGTGCTAAGGGGTCGTAGCTGTCGTATTCGTAGCGAGACACCAGTCCGTCGGGCTAGGCGTATTCGAACATGATGTGGTTTCGGTAGGCGAAACCGCGCAGCTTTTTGCCATCGCGTCCGTAAACGGTAGTGAGAAGTTGAATTGTTAAAGAACGAGAAAAGCCGTCTGAAAAGGTTTAGGATAGTGTTTTCAGACGGCATGGTGTTATTTTTGTTAGATTTGCTAAATGATAAATATTTTTAAAATTGGTTATTCAAAATTTTTTTAATTTCCTCTAGTTTTTCTTTCATCAAGTTTTCTAGCCAGTCTTCAAATTTTTCAAATTCAGTATCCTCTTCCCACTCTTCAGGAGGAATATCAGGAAAAAAACACCAAAATTTTCATTTTCTTTTGTAAGAAGGAACCAAGCTTGCCTTCGTCATCGGTCATCTCTCTCGGGATGCCGATTTGGTCGCAGTGGAAGTAGTGGGCTTGTTGGACGCCTTCTCCGTCTTCGGTTATCCGATCGCGAACCTGTGCTAAAGGATCGTAGGAATCCAGATTGGTGTAGTTATAGATATATCTGCCGTACGGGTGAATTTCTTGCAGTAAATGGCTGCCGTCCCAAACGAATCCAGCTTCCTCTTCGAGGCTGTCTGAGAAGCAGAAGCCGCGTGCGTGCGTTCCATTCGCACTCTACATCGGAATTGTAGATTTCATTGGCTACAGCTTGCTCATTTATAGAGACTGTATTACTTCTATATATCTGTCTGTTTTTTTATCCCAAAAAATGTACAAATAAGTAGTATCATGCTGCAACTTCGATATATCTAACTGTCCTAGAAACATTGCGGGAATATTATCAACGATAGGCCAATCAGGCTCCTGTAACCATTTGGGGTATTTATCCATACAAATGAAATGTTCCTTAATAATCTTTTTAAAAGTGGTCGCCGTCTTAGGTTTGTACTTATCATACAAGGAATTTAAATAACCTATATCAGCAGGTATCCAGTTAGGAATAGCCTCCAAAATTAAATCGAAATTTTTTTCTGTCGTTGAATTCGAAGTGTACGGGATATGCTTGTAATCTAAAATTTCCCTGAAAATATCCATCAAATTTAACTTTGCATCAAGAGATGTCAAATCCTGACTAATTAAATATTCATAAGTGGAATTACTATTCATATAAGGTTTAGCTTTAGTATTTTCCAACAAGGAAATTAATTCTTGATTGGAATACAACGCCATTTCCAATTCTTCAGTTAATAATTTTTCTTCCACAAAATTCTTTAAAATTTCTATTGCTTTCATAGCTAATCTCCTAGATTCCTATAAGGGTTAAGCGCTGCATGTTGTTCTCTAGTTACTTCTCTCAAATTAAAAGGACTATGCCTATTCTTCTGTCCTGATCTGCACCCATTTTCTTGGACAGATATAATTAAGCTACTTTTTGGTTTTTTTCTTAGGATTTAATTCTTCCTTACGTTGCTTATAAAATTGCCAATATTTTTTGTCTTCCATAGAGAAAGGTGTGTAACGTAGCTCATTATAAGTTAGGTCAAAATATTTATAGGCATTTTCCATATCACCTAGTTCGTAATAGATAATACCTGCCCATAGAAATGTACTGCCATCAGGATCTGTTTTTCGTGCCTCTAATGCAATATTTATCCATTCAAGTGCCTTAGAATAATCCTTTAACTCTTTAAATCTGCCAGAAATTTCAGAACATAGCCCACTAGTTGGGGTTACAAATTGAGTAGCAGGTTTTGGAATTAAATCCCAAGCCCTCATTAACTTATCAATCCTTTCCTGAAGAGTTTTAGCTTGTCTCGACTCACATATAATATTATTAATTTCACTATTTAACTCAGGATTAATATCAGATAAATACATGGTTTTCCTCTCATTCATAATTCTTCATTAACAACTTTTGGGTAACTTTCCATTTTTAGGCTTACAGGGTTTCTTATAACGTTCTTTGCCCCACGGGAACGGTTGCCTAAAAGAGTATTTATTACCATATTGGTTCAGTTATGTACCTGTGCCAAGGGTTCGTGTGTACCTCACATGCCCTACGTCAGGACTGGAAGTTTCATGCGGGCTACGGCTTTCTAATTTTGGTTCGATTCCTGATATTTTGTTATATCAGAAATAGTGATATCTTCATTATTAAACATATCATCCCAAATTTGCTTATAAAGTTCTTTCGCGGTCATTTGTTGAGGTATTTCAAAGGCTGCGTCAGTACTAGGAAATTGATCATGTAGTCGTTCTTCTGTCCAGAAATTTAATCCAAATCTCAAACTTTCTTTAATTCTGAATTGGGTTGATATTGTAAAATTTTGATACTCGGGGTACAGATATTCTTTGACTAATCTCTTTACGCTATCTCGATTAACCAAATTCAGACCTAATAAGTCTTCAAGTTTGCTATCTATACCTTCGTGTAATAGTCCAAGAAAAAGTCTGATATATTCAGGACTGACTTTATACTTTTTATTCATTGTAATTTTCCCAAATTGAAACTAATTGACCAACTTTATTGAATATGGCTTGTACTTGAGATGTTTGGATTAATGTTCCTCTTTGTTGGAATTCAGTCCAAACTATAGTAGACTGAACTCGCTATTCATATATTCGTGAGGCATTCAAAATATCTGCTAACATACTCCAATTTAAAGTTTTGTCGTTATATTCTCTCATACCTATATTTTTATAGTATCCATCCATATCTTCAATCCAATTTTTCATGGCTTCTAAAAAGCTATCTAGTGTATTATTTTCAAAATCTTCTGTATGAATTTCAGTAATGAATTCTTTTAAAAAAACTAGAAAGTCATCTCTATTTTTAATTTCCATAATATAGTCCCCCTCGAACAATGTCTTTCAGACGGCCTCAAAAGAGATATTGAGGTCGTCTGAAAAAATAAAATTAATTTTTCGTGGTACGAATTTTTTTCAACCCATTCTCCAAAATAGTAACTTTCTCGGGAGGAGTTCCCCTATCCAAAGCATTCCACCAGTTATTTACTGGTTTAACAAATAATTGGAATCCTTCATTGGTTACATTGGATTTTCGGATGATCAAATCTTCTTTGATAGAGCCATCCTCATTAAATGGGTCAATATCAACAAGTAAGTTATTGTTTTTGAGAAACGTCATAAGTGCAATAGACATTCTGATAGTATCTTCACGATAATCTTCATCAGCATTTGCTTCCCAAAATGTCCGAAAATTAAATAGTGTTATATCTATGATAATCTCCTAAGGTAATCGAATAACTCCGAATATTCCGTCAACATGAACTAAGCTTTATAGTTGCTGAACCCCAAGAGGATGCCGTCTTTATCGGTTAAATCTTGAGATGCCGATTTGGTCGCAGTGAAAGTAGTGGATTTGTTGGCCCCCTTCTCCGTCTTCGTTGATCCAGTTGCGTTCCTGCGTCAAGGGGTCGTAGGAATCCGGGTCGGTATAGATATAGGTATACCTGTCGTCCGAGTGAACTTCTTGCAGCAAATGGCTGCCGTCTCAGACAAATCCGGTTTTCTCTTTGAGGTTACCTGAAACTTCTTTGTCTTTCAGACGATCTCAAAGAGGTATTGAGGCCGTCTGAAACAGTTCGAGTTTAAACAGTTTGCTAAATTTGCTTTTTAAGAATTTTCACTAAATAATCTGAAAAATTAGCTGCTAAAGTTAGCAATTCATCAGTATCATGATTGTAAATCATTACCGTTTTAGATGGGGAAATATAAATAGGATTTCCCCAGCCATCGGTCCCAATTATTAAATTACTTTGACCATCTTTAAGATAATCGGAAAATTCTTTATTCAAATCAATAATTGTATCTTCCCCAAGAAATTCGGAATTATGTATTCCATATATTTGAGTATCCCTAACGACACACCCTCCAAATCTCATTGTAAATTCTTTAAAATCGTCATCTAACTTGATATTAAGTGCTTTCTCTATATTGAGGATCTCATCATCAGTTGTTGGCTTACCTTGAGCCACTGGATTTTTTTGAAAGAAAGCAATTAACTGCTCTAAAACAAATTTATTTAACATAAATATTCCTTATTAAACTAACAAGACTTACCTACTTTTAGGCCTCTACGTCTTAACTCTTTTCTGGCTCTATATTTCCAATATTCTCTGAGCCAATTTCCAAAATCACTTCTGACACTGCCATTTCCCACATCTTTACCCTTTTGATTGCCAAAGGGGTGCATTTTTTTATTCCCTAAATCATGTTTACTTTTTAGTAGTTCTATAATTGGGCCTTCTGGATTTTATTTTTGATAGATCGTTTTGCCACTCCCCAAGGGTCAAACCACATGGCCGCATTAGTCCCGAACCAATAAAGATTATCCCCACCCCATAACTCAATCGGGTCCTGATTCACAAACCGCCCGGCATCAGGTTGTAATGCAGCCCGGTCTCTTCATCATAATACTGGTTTTGGCCTAGATTGTTAAAGAACCAATATTTCAGACGACTGCGAAAAAGGATTGAGGTCGTCTGAAAAACAGAAACTGTGTGCGAACCACATACACTCTACATCAGGACTGAAGGCTTTGCGTGGGCTACGACTTGCTTAATAAATTTATTGAATATTCCAATTAAAAATACTTAAATGGATAAACATTAAACAAATTATTACTTATACTATTTACTGAATATATAAACTCAGTTTTTATATTATCCGTAAGTGTCTCTCCGTCATCTAATAGGTGCTCTAAATCTCTGTATAACAAAGCCACCTGGATAAATTGTGAGAAATCTATCCCTAAATTTGTAAATCCAGATCTGGTATACTCTCCAGCATCATGATTATAATGGAAAATGGTATTATCTATTTTATTTAAAAACCATCCATCTCCCTGTCCTGCTTGTCCAATACTCCAAAAACACCTTGATATTTCGGGATAATTACACTCTAGGTATCTATTTTCATTTAAAGCCTCTTCATAATTAAAAAGAGAAATATCAGGTATTATTTCTACTTCCTGATACTTAGCAATAAATAACAAATAGTTATTATCCAGCTTAGGAAGTTTATCTAACTTTTTAATTTCTACTTTACGCTTAATACATAAATTGAAAAAATCCTCGGGCAATAATTTTAATTTGAACATAAAAGTATACTCCATAAATTTTTTGCTTGATAGAAAGAGTTTGAGTTTTTGATCAAATTGTCTTCAAAAAATTATAAAATTTTTCGCACAAGCCATCTTGAATATTAGATAACAGAAAAAGAAAACTTCCTATATCTTGATTTTGTTCAACTCCATCAAGGAAATTAGCATTTAGAAATAATAAAGTTAACTCTTGTATATTTTTATCAAATTCGTCTAGCTTGTCTAAGTTGTTTAATGCTAATCTTTCTCGCTGATGCAATTGTTTCGAGGAAATCTTTTTATTCAAGTACCCTTTTGAAAATTCGATATCTGATGAGAAGCTATAATTATCACTTAATGTTGCAACATATTTATCTGTGAATAATAGTAATATTTTAACTTCATCTTGAACTGAATAATCCGCTAATAATCTCTCTGATAATATTTTATCAAAAATAGCATTATTTTCTATTTCCAAATTATTTTGCTTTTTAATTTTCTTTTGACTTTTTTTCATTGGTTTAACCCCCTAATGCTTGAACAACAAGAGCACAATTTATGCATGAGGCTAAAAGTTTTTTATCAAAGGGTTGGTTGCCCCCTTGCCTCCGGCCTCAGAACTATGACCAGTAAATCGTCGTCGGCCAGTTCGCGGTGGATTCGGTTGCCGAAGTGGTCGTAGTCATAGCGCACCAGTTCTTTGCCGGTGATGGTGACGGAGACGCTATGCCGAAATTGAAAGCGTTATACGGGCTACTGCCTATGAGTTGTTAGATAAAACATCAACTTCCCAAGTATCTGAAATCAGCCCTTTGTAATCGGACTGAACAATAAAATGTTCGTCGTCTATCCAATGAAAATTCAACCGATAGCCCATAGCCAAGAAAGAAGGATCTTCTAAAAATAGAGATCCTTCGTGAAGGGTTGCCCCTTTTTTATCAGATACTACCCAATTAATTTTAAAACGATAGAGATCACAATGTGCAAATATGGATAAATACTGTTTTCTATTCGGACTCATTTTGCGTTTTTTAATTTGAGTACTTAAGATGAGATTAGCATCTAAGCAGGCTTGATATGCTATTTCAAATGGTTCTGTATTCCACCCCTGTTCAACTGCAATTCCCAACATTCCTTGATGGACTGCTTCTAATTGCATCATTTTTTTCTCAGCATCAGAAGACACAGCATATTTATCAAAATTAAAATACAGATAGAAATCTGCAAATCCTTTTATATTCGGTTTTTCTGGGAAATCATCATGAGGATACAAAATAATCAAACAGGTACTAATTTGTTTTGATTCAAATTTAGGCAGAGATTTAGCATATAGCGTCGGAATGGCGTAGGCTTGTCTATTAAAATTCACAAATATTGGATTTGTACTATATTCACTTCGTAAGTCTATAACTTTAATCATAAATTTCTCCTAATCAACTATAAGTCGTTTTTGCCTTGGAGGCTGGGAGCCATATTTTAGTTTATGTAATCGTACCTGTGCCTTTTCCCACGCTAAAGCTGCTTCTCTATTTGGCAGTCATCAATTATCACTGAGCCTGTATAATAATTCATCGTAAGTGTAGTAATGGCAGGGCGCAGTACAACAAAGGTCGCCTGAAAGTTGTGTTTCAGACGACCTCTATATTAACTGCTAATGAGATTGTTAAAGAACAAACGTTTCAGACGACCTCAAAGAATGTATTGAGGTCGTCTGAAAAGCAGAAACCGCGTGCGTTCGTTCCGCACACACCCTACGTCAAGACTGAAGGTTTTGTGCGGGCTACGGCTTGCTACACACGCCACGTCAAAATTGGAAGTTTCACACAGGCTAAAACCAGCAAGTTGCTAGGACTGCACCATTCGAAATATCAACTTCCCAAGTATCTGAAATCAATCCTTTGTAATTGGACTCAACAATAAAATGTTCGTCATCTATCCAACGGAAATTCAAGCTACACCATATATCGATATAAGATGGTTGTTCTGTCAGCAACGTACCCTGCTTAACTATTTCCCCTTTTTTATCAGATACGGTCCAACTAATTTTAAAATGGTAAAGATCACAATATGCCCATAAGGAGAGATATTGTTTCCTATTGGGGCTAAGTTTCCGCTTTTTTATTTGCTTTTTAAATGTTAAATCAGACGTTAAACAGGTTTGGTAAGCAGTCTCCAATGGCTCTCTCGACCAATTGTAATCAGACGCAATATCAAGCATTCCTTGATGAACAACATTTAACTGCATGATTTTCTTATCTTTTTCTGATAGAGAGGTATACTTTTTGAAGTCAAAAAGCTGATAAGAATCAGCACTCCCCAATATTTTTTCTTTGGGCGGAAATGGACCATTCTCCCATAAGAAAATATTACATTTAATCACCTTTTTGGAATCAAACTTAGGTATTGAAATAAGATAAAGCTCCGGAATAGCAAAGGTTTCTTGATTAAATTCAGAAATTCTTTCATCGTTTTGAAAGTATAAACAAATTTCGTTAATCATAATTTCACTTTCACTTTAAGGTCTGTACTGTTTAGGAGGTCTCGCTCCATTATTAGCAGCTCTATAAGCCCTTACTTGAGCCTTTTCCCACGCTAAAGCTGCTTCTCTATTTGGTAGTCCATCAATCATTACCAAGCCTGCATAATTAGGATTGCTACCATACTTAACCCTCAATTTACTTCGAATCCTCGGCGAATTATTTTCTGTTTTAAAGTAATCTGCCTTTTCTCTTTTGAAGTATCACCACTTAGACTTAAAACTGCTCCAATGCCAATTGCTGTTAGTGCAGCTTGCCCTGCAGCAATTAAAACAACACCTATTTCTGGTAAGAAAAATAATGCCATAGCTATAAAACCAGAGAGATCAGTCCATCCTTGTGCATTAGGTGCAAACCGATAAAGGTTACTCCCCCCCAGCAACCCAATCGGATCCTGATTCACAAACGGCCCCGCATCAGGTTCATAATACCTGAAGAAGTTGTAATGCAGCCCCGTCTCACGGTAGGCATACTGGTTCTGTAAGCGGGAGGGTTGGTATGCCCTATGTCAGGATTGGAAGTTTCATGCGGGCTACAACTTACTCATTCATCTTCATAAGCATCACCATAGCTTTGAAAAGAGGAATCTAACCAAAACCATTCTTTTTCATTGGAAACCAATTTCTCCAGTAGTTCTGTAAATGACTTAGCAATAATGGGAGACTCATCAGGTGTAGCATGAGTTTCTATAAAACTATCATAATAAAATTCACTTCGTAAGTCTATATCCGTGATGAGTCTTTTTTGAACTTTCACAGTTTCCATGACAAGCACCTGCCTTTGCCGCCGCCCTTGCCTGTGCTTTAGCCTGACTGAAGTATCACCACCTAGACTTAAAACTGCTCCATTGCCAATTGCTGTTAGTGCAGCTCCCTTTACGGTCGGGAAGTTATAAATAAAGTTGGATCGTACTTGTTATTTTTTTTTGTGTTTCGACACTAATTTCCTGGTTAAAATTTTGGATGAATTTTAAAAAATCAATGATTAAGTTGATTTGAGTAGTGTTAAATATCGTACTTTCGTTTCTTAGGGCAATATATAAAAAGTCAACAACGTAACCATATAAATGAAATTTAGACAAATTAGAAAGAATATATTTTAAACAGCAAGGAGTAAAATATAATAAAGCCTTATTAGTAAAAGCTTGCCACTCTAGTGATTCAAGTATTGAGAGAAAATCATCGTATGTTATCTCAATCCAAGTTTTAGTAGATAGTTGCATTAAAGAAAATATATAAGAGTTATCACTATCATCAAAACTTATAATGTTATTTTTATCAACTTTGAAAACTGGAAAAGTAGGCCTAATTTTTTCCTCTAGATAATTTCGTTCTTGTATATATTCTACCTCCATAAGAAATTTCTCAAATTCACAACATAATCCTAAGTCTTTGATAAACTTGGAAATATATTCTAAAAAATCATGAATTATATTGATTTCAATTTTGGTTAAATATTGCAGTAAATTAAATAGTTCACTTACTTCTCCTTGGGATATGTTGGAATAATAGCTAAATAATTCTATGAAACAATCATTATCTATACTAGGATTCTCTATCGAGCTTAGTAAAAGTGTATTTAAATGTAAAGCATCTTCATTTTTTTGGTTATCTGACATTTGATTTTTAATTAATACAATTAGATTATTTTTTTTCATGTCTTACTTTCTACATTTTAAGATATGGCACCATTTGATTGATTTATTATCTATTTTTTATTTATGTTTTCTAAAATTATTTAATAGTTTTACTATCTTCTCTTTATTTTCGCTGGATGAGTTAATTGCAATTCTAACGGCATTTTCTCCAAATTCATTTTGTATATTTTTATCAAATCCATTATCAAGCAGTAATTTCACCATTTCTATATTTCCAAACATGCATGCATAATGTAGGGGAGTATATCCTAAGTCCCCTTTAAGATCAATCAATGCCCCATTTTGAAGAAATACAAGAGCATCATTTAAAGAATTATTTCTAGCTGCAATATGTAAAACTGTATCATCCATGCCTCCTACTTGATTTATATCTTTAATAGTGTCACCCAAAAAATCAGGATGTGTCTCATATTTTTTTAAAATACATAATAATTCTTTTTCCATTAATTATTGTCCTTGACCAAGAATTTCTTCTCCAATTATTGAATCTAACTCTATCCATGCATCTTCAAGTTGACTAACAATAGAAGATTTATTTTTATTTGGATCGTCTTTTAGATTGAGATACCAAATATGTGTTAATTTTGGTATTTCATATAAATAAGACGCTAGTCTTTTTTCAATTAGATCATGATTATGAGTATAATGCTTTATTTCATTTAAAATTTTTAATAATTCTTGATAGTCTTTTACATCGAATTCAAGATCCATTCTTACCTTATAAATAAACCTATTATTTTCAAGTTTTTCTAATAATTCTTTCATAGGAAACTCCTTTAAGTTATACAAGGCAAAGGATTGCTTCTGCTGGAATAGTTTATTTATTTTTAAAGTTAAGCGTTCACTCCAATAGAAACAGATAACACATCTTCCTCATTGTCGAGTAGAGATATATCGATAACTTTATCTATTTTATTACTAAATAATTTTAGACAATAAAAATTAGGTTTGTTTATTAATTCTAGCCAATTGCTAATATTTTTCATTTTGATAATAAACAAGGGGAATAATTCTATTGGTATTTCAGCCAAATCATTTATTCCTCCATAAAAGTATACATAAGCAATATCATTTTCCTCTGGTGCAAAAAAATCTAATATTTCATTTTTTATCGATAAACTAAAGTTTTCTTTTGATAATTCTACATTTCTATAGGGGGTAAAAGTACGATTTATTATTTCACATGAGAGTGGATATGGAATAATTTTTTCAGAATCTGAAATTAAATCATTCAAAAAATGAATTTCTTTCATTTTTTTCATTAAATGATTCTGTTTTAAAGTAAAGATCTTATTTTCTAAAGTTGTCATGATACCATTTCCTATGTTGTTCGGTTACATTATCTTTGTAGTACTTCCAAGAAAATGTACCATTTCCATTATTTTTTTGACTAAGATTTCCATCCATTCTGGCAGTAGTGGGCTTGTTGGACGCCTTTTCCGTCTTTGGTTGTCCAATCGCGAACCTGTGCCAAGGGCTCGTAGTTGTCGGGATCGATGTAGATATAGGTATGTTTGCCGTCCGGGTGGACTTCCTGCAGCAAATGGCTGCCGTCTCAAACGAAACGGGTTTGGTTTTCGAGGTCGTTCCTGCTTAAATCATGCGGGAATGACGTTTCTGAAACTTCTTCATTTTTCAGACAACCTTGATGTTTCGTTGGATATTTACCCTAACTGCGGCTTAACAAGATAATTTATTTAAGTTCGAAATTTATTAGGTAAAATAATATATTTAATTTCATGTTTACTACGGAGTGATTCAAGGGCAGAAATATTTTCTAGGTTTCTCGCATAGCATATTTCGATTTTTTCTAGATTAGTCATATTTTCAATTCCGTCTAATGACTTGATACTTGGTCGTACTAACAGAAGATCTTTTAAGTTTGTAAGTTCATGAAATTCACTTAGATCTTTGCCTTTGTAAGACCAGATATGTAATCTTTCCAGTTTGTGAGATTTGCCTACATTCTTAATTTTTCTTGAGTAATCGAATCTGATATCCTTTAAATTTTTAATAAGAGATATATCAATGTCGAAGGCTTTTTGTAGCAATAAGGTTTCAAGTTGCTCTAGTGAGTATAATGTCTCAAGATTGTAAATATTTTTAATTTCAAAATCATTTTCTATTGCAATGTATGGTAATTCAGGATATTGTTTTAAATCTGAAAAATCAAGATCTACAGGATTTTCAACTTTATCAGAATCTAAAAATAATGCACTAAGTTTCCCCATGATTCGAAGCCCGCATTTATATAATTTTGCCTGCTTAATTCCAGAGTTCAAATAATTAGGTAGAACTTCTACTAAGTTAATATGTTTGTTATATCCACAAGTGTTTTTCATAATATACCTCGATTAATACATGAACGGTTAATAGATATTTGCACCTTCTATTTAAAAGTTAACAAGCAGATTTGCATTTTCCTGATTTAACATTTTCCATTCGTTGATTAATTACTTTTGCGTAACGATCGGCTATATTTCTTTCTCTAGTAGTAGTATTTTTATCAGCATATAGTTTTACACCATTTGAGAGTATTTTGTTCATAAATGATGGATTCAATTTTTCATTATGAATCGCCATTAATCTGGTTTCTACCATAAGTGCCATTTTATCGCTTTTTAATTTAACATGGACACAAGCAGTAGGTTTAGACATTGGATTTGATTGTTTAGGCCCAGTTCTATACCTAATTGATCGTCTCATTCGTGATAAAGGACCTTTACCAATATATGATTGGGTCATGTCTGTAAAAAAATAAACACCGCGAATACCTAAAAAATCCACCCAAGATTGTGTATTAGGAGAAAAAGTATACAAATTCTCCCCACCCCACAACCCAATCGGGTCCTGATTCACAAACCGCCCCGCATCCGGCTCATAATACCTGAAGAAGTTGTAATGCAGCCCAGTTTCACGGTCGGCATACTGGTTTTGCAGGCGGAAGGGTTGGTATGCGCTATCCGTTACCTTGGTTTCCTCTTTCAGACGACCCCAACCGGTGTAGTTGCCGAACCATAAGAGGTTGCCGTCTTTATCGGTCATCTCCCTAGGGATGCCGATTTGGTCACAGTGGAAGTAGTGGGTCTGTTGTCGGCTTTCGCCGTCTTCGTTGATGTGGTTTTGATAGGCGAAACTGCGTACGTACCTCACACACCCTACGTTGGTATTGGAGGTTTCATGCGGGCTACGGCTTGCTACAGTTCGTTATAGTATTTAAATGAATGAATTAAAAAAGAAATATCAGATACTTCGTACAAATACGTTTGGATTTTATACAAGCAATTATTATAAGTAAATTTTACTTCTATACTATCTTCTTTATCTTTAAAAGTGAAAGCACTATCAAATATAACCCATTCAACATCATTAATGAAAATTGATGTTTCTTCTAATAGTTGATATTTATGATGACCATCCACTATATTTTTTATATGAGTGTCAATGTGTGATTCATCATTAATCCAATAAGTTCTGAATATAAAAATCTCACTAGCATCTAGTTTGTGTACTGCAAAAGTTGGTAAAGGTTCATCTCCTAAAATAATAGTTTGTACACCTTCTACAGCTAAAACAGATAAATAGTTATGCTGAGAGCAAGCTAAAGAATAATGCTCTTCTGGTTTTAAATCTACACAGCCCTGCCATATATTGGCATCTGATTTGGGTAACATGACTAATGGACCACCATAAGTGTCAATATTATGTGTTTTAAAAAAATTCATTGCAAAACCTTTATGTATTAAAAATTTAAATTTTAGCTAACTAAAGTTACTTCAAGAAAAACCTATAGTTGATATTAAAAGGCAGCAATCAACATACACTTGGAGGTTCAGAGTTTGCTGCTTCTTCTTGTGCTTTTTTTAATAAAGATAAGTAGTGATCTCTAGGATGGATACCTAGCTTTTTAGCTTGCCGCTTAATTTTCCCCACTACCCCTCCTTGTATTTGACTACATTTTAAACATTGAGGATACAGATCTTGAGACTCATTTCCTCGTAGCAAGTCAGTATTAGGTCGGTGATCTTCTACAAAATTTCCAGTTTTAGTTCCAGGATCGGTGGCGCCACAAGTATGGCATACACCAATTTTATTCAATTTTTTGCGTTCTTCTTGAGTGAAATTCCTTTCAGGTCCTCTAGCAGGAATAGATCCTTCTTCAAATGGGCCAATTCCTACCGTCAGTAATTGTTCTAATGTGAATAATCCTAAAAAGTCTACCCAGCTTTACGTATTCAGTGCAAACCTGTACAGATTTTCTCCACCGTTTAACCGAATCGGATCCTAATTCACAAACCGACCCGCCTCAGGCTCGTAATACCGTATCAGGTTAATGCAGTCCGGTCTCTTCATCGAAGTATTGGTTTTGCAGTCTGAACGGCTGATGCACATCTTTGTCAACCCGCTCATCTTTTTTCAGACAACCTTAGGGGTTTGTTAAACCTTGATACAATTTACATTTACTCGAAATCTATAATTTTTCCATATTCAAGAATTTCATCGAAATTGTCTGCTATTTTCCCGATGCTTCCATCATCTAGCCAATACTCCCATATTGAGAAATCATCTTCCAAATCAAAATACACGCACGCTCCATCAGCTAAAGAGCCAAACAGCAAACCTCTTTTTACTCGTTCTGAGTCAATATATCCATTTGAGTCATGCCTTTCTACAATATTAGGCATCTGTTGTTTCTCTTTATTTATCTCTACCAGGTATTTTAAATAGCACCATTGAGGAAAGCCATTTAAGTTATCAAACAACGATTCTTCATTAAACAGATCAATTTGAGAGTTGTTGAATTCAATCTCCATAAATAATTGAAATTTATTAATAGTATTTTTATATGACTGAGGAAATAAGATGTTTAAATTTCTTTCTATGCTTGATAATTCTTTCATGATTAGTCCTTTCAATATGAATTTTTTTACAACTTTCAATATAATCCCGTGCACGTTTTTTTCAATAAGCCTCACGAAATTTATCGTGCGCCTCAGCTTGTGCTTTATCTCGATGAAAACTTTCTGTAATAAAGAGTTGTGTACCTGTGCCAAGGGTTCGTAACTGACGGGATTGGAGGTTTCATACGGGCTGTGGCTTGCTTTGGGGGAAATTCAATCATTATATTCAACTTTTGGTTCAAACATGTTCAACACGATATTTCTTTAAAATAGGATGATTTAATAGAAATTCTAGATATTTTTTACAAAGTTCCTCTCCGCATAATTTATATACATTAAAGAAAGTGGGAAGTAGTATATCGGATACTGTAGCGTAGTTCTCAAGTGCATCAGTGAATTGTTCTTCATCTGATAACCCTCCTAGTATAAGTTGAGTAAAGTTTCTTTCATGTGATGATGTTTGTGAATCATAAATTTTCCAAACTCTTATGCGCTCCTTCTTCAATTCATCATTTGATAAGGCATTGGATAAATTCAATAGAATTTTACGACATGTATTTTCTGCTAATTTTATTAAAGTATCAGGTATTTGATTATGAATACAAGGACTAGATAAAAGTACGTTTTTAATAAAATCATGCGTAATTATCTGAATGTCATGATAATTCATGGCATCAATATCAAATGTATCGGTTAATTTTCGTCCTGATATAACATCAGGTCTATTTACTTCAGTCATTTTAACCTCCATTACCGTCGCGAATTCCAAGATTTTTTAATACGTGGCTACAGGAAGGACATGCACGCATAGGTTTTCCTTTTTTGTCGTTTCTGTTTGCTGTAGAGACAGAATTTTTTGCTAATTTTCTAAGCTCTTCCATATTGGTAACATTTGCCTTTTCTGCCTCTTTACTGAGAGCCTCTACTTTAGCACAGCTACCATGCATACGAGGATCAAAACGTTTATCATTGGGGACATTATCGTATGCTTCTTGAACAACGGGATGGGTAATACCTTCCCCCTCTCCAGTGCTAAGGCCAATGATTGTTCCTCCGGGTACATTATTTGGTCCAGTCCATGTAACTCTAGCACCAGTCAACCCTAAAAAATTAATCTATACGGAAGAATTCAAGCTATATAGATAGAAATTATTTCCACCCCACAACCTAATCAAATCCTGATTCACATATAGTGATTTTTCCATGCGATGTATTCACCGAACCACAAGAGGATGCCGTCTTTATCGGTTAAATCTTGGGATGCCGATTTGGTCGCAGTAGAAGTAGTGGGCTTGTTGGCCGCTTTCACCGTCTTCGTTGATCCAGTTGACCTGTGCAGGGGTTCGTAGCTGTATCGGTGTAGAGATAGGTATATCTGCCGTCCGGTTGGGTTTCCTGCAAGAGGTGGCTGGTATCACATAGTCTTAAAATTTCTACTACGTAAACAATGCTAGAATTTTCTACATATTACGATATTACGCAAGTTATAACTTGCACAAATTATTGTGCCAAATACCCTGTGTCATAATCTAAATCGTCAGTTTCCACAAACTCATCTAAGAAAAGATATATTTCTTCTATATCTACTTGAATTGGTATGTTTATTGCATGGAAATTTGCATTAAATGCTTCAGACTCACATCCAAGATCTATTAGTTTAGCTAATATTTTATCTTTAAATTTCTGATTTTCATTAAAGAAAACAATCCGCAATGTACTATTTTTACTATAAATTATAGTTTTATCATATAGTAAGTAATTTTCTTCCTTTTGTATTACGCTAACAATATCACCAAAAGAGACTTCTTTGCTATAAAAAGGAATATTATTTATTTTAAGATAGCCTTCCTCGGTCTCTTCTGCCCAAATGCTTTCCATAGATACTGGAGGATAACCATCAATTACTTCTAGATTTAAAAAAAGCTTTTTCATTTTAATTACCTCATATAACCTTGCTACCTACTGTAGGATCTTAACTTAACAATTCGCACTTTCTTAAGTTAAACCTTAGTCATATTCTTTATAGAATTAACCATTAATTCTTCCTAATAACTACTATTTTCATGGCAAATAGTTGTTTCTTTGTCTTTGAAAAAAAATATCCTCTTGAGTCAGATATGTCAACCATTCCTTTTGAACGCTCTGAGGTTTGTGAGAGGGACAAGTCATGGCGGTACGGTTACCGTTGTAGTCGAAGCAGGTGATGCTGTGGTGGTTGGCGGCACGGACGAGGGTATGGATTAAGCGTCCCAATATATCGCCTTTGAACTCGGTAATCCGCAGCGGGGGTTGGCCGTCGAGGCCGTCTGAAGGGGGGGAGACGACCTTACGGGGCGTTTGAGCTTGGGAAAACCTATGTTTACTCAGTATCTCTAATATTCATATTTCCTGGTGAAATACCTACTTCTGATTCTACAAAAAGTTCCCCATCCTCCTCTACGATAAATGAATTTCCAGTTCTAAATATTAAATTATATAATCCCTCATAAAATTTACCTCCCAAATAATATAAATCTCCAGAATCAGGAATAAAATAAATTCTTCCCAGTTCATCAATAAGGATTTCTCGGTTATCTGCAAAGCCGAAATTTCTTAATTTTTTGCCAATAGATTTTTGATAAAAAATATAATCTTCATCATCTATAGAGTAGTCAAGTAAGGTATTTGTAGTTTCCCCAAAGTTATGCAGTACCGTAGATAGAAAGATGCGTCCATTACCACGATAATAAGCGTCATAGCTAATTGTTAAATACCATATTTTTCTTAGAATTTTAGAATGAAATATTCAGCCTTATTGACGCCTGTTTGGAGTCATAGATGAACAAAAGGGAATTCCATGCCAATTCAGGTCCTTTAAATTCGAGTACTGGAGCACTTTTTAGTACACAATATGATTTTAAAGGAGGATATAAATTAAGAAAATTTTGAATAATTTTTGATTCTAAGATGTTTTTAGTTAAATAAAAATAGTCATTAAATAAGATATCAATTTCCTTTTTGTATATGTCAATAAATATTTTTCCTTCTTCTCCAAGGTAATAAATATTTTCTTGAAATAAATAAATACCTTCTTGTATATTTTTAAAATTTATTAATTTAGTTTTTTCTTTAATGTCTTTAATATCATTAAAGTTTAAGGAGAGATTATTGATGACAATGTTTTTTTGTTGTATAAATAATTTAATTTGATTCATATGTAATTTTACCTCCTGAAAGATCGAAGTTTGCCAGTACTTGTTAATTTCGGTTTATCCATATCTCGAATATAATATTGGGTTACTCCCCCATCACCATATTTTTTATTTGCTTTTGATTTTCCTACGCAAATATCTTCTTCTACTACAAATATATGTAATTGTTTTCTCATGTCACGTGCGGCAGTAGCATTTCCACTATGTCTCACCTGTACAGAATCGTTAAATGCTCTGGCATTTCCTCTTGCAGAACGTACAGCGTATCCTCGAACAAAATAATTCCCAGGGGCAGAAGCCATACCTGCCGGCCCATGTGGATACAGTGTAAACAATATTGTCCCTTTTTCTAGGACAACATTTTTCCAATTATCTACACCTGAATAGTCCTTACTTCCTTGCCATCCAGCCGCTTCACCGGCAGGATCTTGTCCTGCACATGGATCATTACATGTTCCAGGCGATTTTTTAGAACTTAACCCTAATGGGTCAGCCCACATTTGACTGTTTTGTAAAGCCCAATAGAGGTTACTACCACCAGCCAATCCAATCGGATCTTGGTTGATAAATCTTCCACATTCCGGCTCATAGTACTCTGTTCGCAGAATTGCTAGCTTAATCAGTGTTCACCATTCTACTGTAGCAAGAGAATTAAATCGCATTGAAGGCGAATATTCTGCGATTAAAGCACAGCAGTTAGCAATTAGTAAGTCCGCTAATAAAGGTCGTCCTTTAGGTTTATTAATAAGACCATTGTATCCCAAAGTTTTGTATTTATGAACCCATTGATACAGTTATCAGAGTTAATACCCGCTACAATAGCTACTGCCCTTAAACCTTGACCAGTAAGAACTTGGCATACTAACTCATATTTTTCTTTTAAATTCATAACTATATCTCATGAAAATACCCCCTTTACTGGTTATCCAGTAAAGGGGGTACATATCATAACCTAAAGGGCTTTCTAATGTGGCGGAGAGGGTGGGATTCGAACCCACGGCCCCTTGCGGAGTCACTGGTTTTCAAGACCAGCTCCTTAAACCACTCGGACACCTCTCCATAACGGTATTATTATATCAGATTGGTCCAATAATAAGCAATAATGTAATAGTTAAGCAAGCAAAAAAGCTGACTCATGGCCAGCTTTTTTCATGTGTATTTAGTGCTTCCATATAGACTTATGGTCGCCATATATGTAGTGTTACCCTGTACAGTTGATATAAATTGAAATTTCAACTGTTCATCATCATTAGAACAAGTCTTTTTTCCACATACCAAAGATGGCAATGGCAGAGCAAATAATAGAAATAACGACAACTTTCACAAAGCCGTCTGGATCATCTTGGAACGGCAAGTGTACGTTTGTCCCCCACAAGCTAAATATGATGGTTGGCACGGCCATGGTAATCGTTAAGGTTGCCAACATTTTCATAACCATGTTGAGGTTGTTAGAGATGATAGACGTGAAGGCGTTCATCATGTTCATCAAGATATTGGAGTACATTTCAACCATTTCCATGGCCTGTTTATTCTCAATGATAACGTCCTCTAGTAAATCCTCATCCTCTTCATACATTTTGAGCAAATGTCTATAAGAGCTATGACCACGTAAGCGCAATAGACGCTCCATAACTGTACCATTCGTACGCAATGCAGAGGTAAAGTATGTCATGGATTTCTGTAATTCCAATAATTGGAAGAAGTCTTTATTTTTTGTGGTATGACGCAATTGAACTTCAATGTCGTCTGTACGACGGTTGATTTGTTGCAAGTAACGCAAGAACATAGTCGCTGTGCGGTACAAGATTTGGAATAAGAAACGGGTCTTTTTAAACGTATAGAACGTAGAAATCTGATTGGAAATAAACGGATACAACACTTCAGATTCTTCGAGGCAGACCGTAATAAAGAAGTCCGGCGTCAAGAAGATACCAAGCGGCACTGTATCGTACATATCGTTACCGCGAACAACTGGAATGTTGATAACAACGAAGATATAATTGTCCTCTAACTCCACGTGAGAACGTTCTTCCATATCGAGAGCGGTCTTTAAAACGTCCGTTGGGATTTCCGTCAAAATATTGATAAGGGATAACTCATCGGGGTCTGGGTTCACCAAATTTACCCAAGAACCTTTTGTGGCATCTGATACAGTGCTATCGGAAACTAACTCTTCTTCTATATGTTTATACACCGTAATCATGCTATCCCTCCTTCCAACGAACTTATAGTAATCATCTAATAAATTATATACTATTTTATAGCTATTATTCAATTCAATTGTGAAAGTTTTGTGTATCTAGAACATACATATACAGTTTTATGTCTATTTATGATGTACAAATGTATATAGTAAAAGTATCGTAAATGTTTAATCCACACAATAAAATAACCTCTAAGTTAGTAAGTTACTAACCTAGAGGTTATTTATATCAACCCTAATCATTCAGATCAGGAGAATGTAATTTATTTCGTTCCTCTACAGAGATATAAACTCTGCTTTCACTTAATTGCGGCGCAAGATACGAACAGAGTTCAAGATACAAAGGATGGATACGCCAGTATCACCAAATACTGCCCACCACATGGATGCATAGCCCATGAGGCCAAGCGCCATGATAAGGATTTTAACAGCAATAGCGAATACAACGTTTTGCCATGCTACACGCAATGTCGCTTTGGACAAGTCAAGGATATGTGCAATAGCAGTCAAAGATGGACGCATGAACACAACATCTGCTGCCTCGATAGCCGCATCAGCACCACTACCCATCGCGCCACCTACATCAGCACCTGCAAGTACTGGAGCATCGTTGATGCCATCCCCTACGAACATAGTTGGACCATATTCAGAGCGAATATCTTGTACAACGGACAATTTATCTTGAGGCAACAACTGAGCACGTACAGCACTTACGCCAGTTTCTTTAGCGATGTAATTCGCACTTGCTTCAGCATCACCTGTAAGCATAACAGTTTTAATATCTTGACCATTAAGATTAGCAATCGCTTCAGCAGAGTCTGGGCGAGCTTCATCGGCGATGATGATACGACCTAAGTATGTATTACCTTCTGCCACAAGAACTTCTGTGCCATATTCAGCAGCCTCTGTTGGATAGCCTTGCACATTATAGCGTTCCATAAGGCGACGGTTACCAATAAGTACTTGTTGACCATCAGTCATACCCACCATACCTTCACCAGCTAACTCTTGAACGAAATCAGAAGGTTCCACTGTAAGGCCTTGTGCCTTTGCTTCAGACACGATGCTTGTTGCGATTGGATGTGTAGAAACGGCTTCGATAGCTGCCGCCATGGATAACAATTGACTGGAACTTACATGAGAGCCTACAGTTTCTACGCTGTGAACTTTGAACTCACCAGATGTGATAGTACCAGTTTTATCAAGAGCTACTGCTTTCACATTAGCCAACGCCTCGATAACTCGACCACCTTTAAGCAAGATACCGTGTTTAGACGCATTGCCGATACCGGAGAAGAATGCAAGTGGCACGCTAAGCACCAATGCACATGGGCAAGAAATAACGAGGAATGTTAAGGCTGTGTAGATCCATTTATGCCATTCGCCTGTAATAAGGGATGGGATGATAGCTACAGCCAATGCAAGAGCTACAACGATTGGTGTGTATACGCGAGCAAAACGCGTAATGAAACGGTCGATTTTAGGTTTAGAAGATGCTGCATTTTCCACGGCATCAAGGATTTTAGTAACCATAGATTCTTCAAGAACCTTATCTACACGCATTGTAATGCGACCAGATTCGTTGATACAACCAGACATAAGTTGAGTGCCAGGTACGGCGCGAACAGGTACAGGTTCACCTGTTACAGGTGCTGTATTAACGCGTGTTTCACCTTCAAGCACTGTGCCGTCTAGAGGAATTAAATCGCCAGGACGAACTTCGATAGTCCAGCCTACTTCAACCTTTTCAGGAGCCATAACTACGATTTCACCACCGCAGTCTGTATCTACAACGCGCACCTCTTGAGGACGCATATCAACAGCGTTCATGATTTCTGTACGACTACGATCAGTTGCTTTTTCTTCGAAGAACTCACCAATACGGTAAAACAAGATAACACCTACGGCCTCAGGCAATGCATCGATAGCAATAGCCCCCAATGTAGCGATAGACATCAAGAAGTTTTCATCGAACACTTGGCCTTTTAAGATATTTCGACCTGCGATGCGCAATACTGGGAACGCAAGAAGAATATACGCAACATAGTAAATTGGAGTCTCAATACTCTCTGGCAAGCTGATAGATGGGACAAAGGATGACAAAACGTCATAAATCATAAATAACAAGCCTGCTACGATGACTGCAATTGTTACAGCATCACCACCACGATCCTGGTCAGGACCATGCTCATCCATAGCCGCTTTAGATTTACGTTCATAATCTGCTACTGTAACGCCTTCTTCGATGGCATCACAAATGTCTTGAATGTCACGTTTAAGAGCTTCACGGTCTTCCCAAGAGCCGGTTAATTTTAATTGATGTGTAGCAAGTGTGAAATTGGCAGTCTCTACCACATCCATTTTACGGATACGATCTTCAATTTTTGCTGCGCAGTTCGGACAGTTCAAATCCTTCAATAACAATGTTTCTTCCATGATATCTCCTTTGATAATAGTGAAAGTTTCTATCCTGTATTATAAGTTAATAGTTAATATTTTTCTAATACTTATTAGACATATCTTGTTTCATATCTTGTTATATATTTTCCTAAACATTTTTCATCAGATATTTTTATTATATGAATACCTGTTCATATGTTTATATTACATCAAAGGAGATTAAATGTCAATACAAAATCATATTCAACATATATCAAATTTTATTTACTTTAGTTCTAACTATATTCACCTTATATCAAATTTCGTTCTACTAGGAATTTATGTGCTACATCAGCTGGCAGTTGATGTTCCGTTTCAACGGCGTAATTCATCTTCGCCATCTCTTGATCTGTAATCGTATGATTCAAACTTTCTAATACAGGGCGCAATTCAGGATGAGCAATCAATACTTCGCTACGTACCACATTGCCAGACATATAAGATGGATATAAATGTTTATCATCTTGTAGCACCGTAATCGGTGCAATACTTAATTGACCATCAGTCGTGAATATCGGCATTGCATCCACCTCATCACGACCAATAGCCGTATATTTTAGCCCTATATCCATATCTTTAGTAGCTTTAAAACTCATGCCATACACGCGTTGTAATCCAGCATAGCCATCTTCACGTCCAAAGAAATCATATTCCCCTCCTAATGTTAGGGATGGTGCTATACGAGCAAGATCAGAATACGTTTTTACACCATAAGTCTGAGCAATTTCATTACGCACCCCTATGCCATAGGTATTATTAAAACCGTACATGCCGACCCACTCAAAATTATATTTCTCTTTATAGGCCTGTGAAAGCTCATTAAATAGACTTTCATCATACGTATCCGTACGTTTTAGTACAGCAGACCAAGCCGTACCAGTATATTCAGGATATATATCAAATTGGCCAGAAAGCATAGCTGGTTGAATATTTGATGTACCACCACCGACACCTTCTGTAACCTCTACGGTTAAATCAGTCTTCTTCTCGATTAATTCTTTTAAGATATTCCCCAAAATAAGCTGTTCCGTCATAGGTTTCGTTGCAATATGAATAACATCGGTCTTCACATGACGGTAATGCATAGCCCAGCCACCTATACCCATCGCAATTATCGTCATAATCGACACAAATATAATCGTATAGCGCTTCATATGAGGGCTAATACGCGTTACTCTTTCACCTAGAGAAAAGAGAGCATCAACAGTAATAGCTAATAGGGCAATCAGTAGACTGCCTGCAATTGTCAAAGCACTTTGATTTGTTGTAATCCCCCTATAAATCGCCACACCTAAGCCACCAGCACCAATAAAAGATGCAATACCTGTCAAGGCAATGGTCATAACGAGCATAGTCCGTATACCAGCCATAATAGTCGGCATAGCCAAGGGAATCTCTATATTCCACAAACGTTGAATCCGCGTGAGCCCTAACGCAATTCCCGCTTCACACATAGATTGATCAATTTGGTTAAGACCAGTAAATGTATTTCGTACCATCGGTAATAAGGCATAGATAACCAATGCAATGATAGCGGTCGTATTACCAACACCCGATACATACAACAAAAGGCCTAACATCGATATAGATGGAATCGTATATAGGAAATTAACCACTACCATAACGGGCACAGCTAGCCGTTTATATTCGTATATAAACACACCCAATAATCCACCGATGATGGTAGCAATAACAGAAGCTAATACTGAAATTTCTATATGTTCCCATAACAACTGGAGGAAAAAATCATAGCGATTGATAAGTAATGATATGACCTCATGCATTACAGACACCGCCTTTCTCATAAAACAATACAAAGAGTATATATAGTCATATAACAGCTAACCATATAAGGTGTTTTATACGAGAATATAATTAAATTACAATTCTTATCATCATTGTATACCGAATCACACCTTAACTCTAGCCCTTAAACCATATATAAAGACAACTCTTTATATTGTCATATCATACAGATTCAATTCCTTGATATATCTAAAGGGAATATCTATGCCTTGGACAGATATAATTTGCATTTGCGCACTAATCATATCAACAGCCCCTATAAGCTCTGTATATCTTTGTTTATTGTAGTAAACAATTCGTACCCATTCTCCGCCATGTATAGTCTGTAAAACCTTATTTAACTCATCTATTTGATCCTCTGACAACTCCACATGCGCCTCCTTAGGCCTTGCAACAGCTGACAATAAAGTCTCAAATCCCTTCAATGCCGCAAAGGGCATAAATTGTTTCGCCCGTTGTAAACGAGACATACGGTGTTTCATTAATGTATACCTCCCCTTATGCGACTAATGTATTCCCAATTTAGCTATTCTACTACTTATTTCCAATATATCCATTCTACTATTTATTCCCCATTGTGCCCGCCTACTAATGTATTTCTAAAGCGCATAGTCCCTTCCTCTTGCAAGCTAGAGGCCCGCAGAATAGAGTTTTTGCCGAACTGTTCCTTGATGGATAGCATTGCCTCTTGTACTTGTCGCTCCTTTTCCTCTGTATCTGTCGTAAGGGCGCTAAATAAATCCTCCTCTTGAGGGATTGCGGAACGATTTACCAAATCCTCAAAGCTTATTCCAATACGACGGATGAGCTCATTTTTATGGACATGCTGCTCATATAATTTAATAACAGCCGCCGTCAATGTCTGTAGGGAATCTGTATATTGTTTAAGCTTCTTAGAGCCTCCTGTGGAGCGCACCATTTCGTCTGCATAACCGATATGAACGTGAATATGGTTCGTAACCCCTTTGATTTGTAAAAGCTCTAGTACCAAGGACTCCACCATTTCTCGCATAGGCACATACGCCTCTTCGTACGTATAGTTACGCAATAAAATCTGACTATGTGAAATAGAATGCTTAATAGGACGATACGCATGGATATCTGCAATCGTACACGGCTCACGGCCCCAAGCATGATCGATGATGAGCTCGGCGTTAACACCAAACTCCTTGTACAGCTTGGCCTCTGGCACCATGGTAATACCATGCAAATCATAAGCTCCATATTTATGTAAGCGGTTGGCTATTCCCTTACCAATCTGCCAAATGTCGGTCAAGGGCTGATGATACCATATTTTCTCTTTAAAGAGGCTTTCATCAAGATATCCTATAAAATCAGGCGCATGTTTTGCCAAGATATCGAGAGCAACCTTGGCGAGGAATAAATTCGTGCCGATCCCAACGGTAGCATAAATCTTGGTCGCCTCTAGCACCGCATCTAATAGCATCTGCGCCAGCTCACGGGGCGTTTTCTTGTAGAGCGGCAAGTAAGGCGTAATATCGATAAAATACTCGTCGATAGAGTACACATGCACATCCTCAGGCGCCACATACTTGAGCAAAACCCCGTAAATCTCAGCAGACACCTGCATATACCGCTTCATATGCGGCTTCACCGTCAAATACTCAATGTGCGGAGGGATCTCAAAAAGACGACTGCGATTCTTAACACCTAGCTTTTTTAAGGCCGGTGAAATAGCCAATGTAATAGCCCCTTTACCACGAGACCCATCGGCCACCACCAAAGGCGTTGTAAACGGATCCAGCCCCAAATCGGCGCACTCCACAGACGCGTAAAAACTCTTCAAATCAATGCACATATACATTCGATCCGTATCAACTGAACCCATACAAACACCTCCTCAAACCGCTAAATACCTGAAGTTTATAAGAATTACAAGAAGAATAATTTCTATGATTAGTATAACAAAAATACAGAGTATTTTCAAACATATGTTTGTTATTATAAAAGTAAATTTATAGAAAATAAAAAGCACCTAACACTAGATATATAATCTAATGTTAGATGCCTATGTGTTTAACACATTATTAAATATAGCTATTTATTTCTATCTAACAAAATCCAACATCCCCAAAAATACCACTAGTCCTAATGCAATTGAAGCAAGGCCATACACAATAGTTACCCTTACATTATCTATACTTACTTCTCCATTTTTTGCAAGCACACCTGTCGGACTAAATAGAACTACAGGTCCACCGATTGGCCCAAAAGGAATATAAACCTCTACACTTTCAGCAGTATGAGTCTCACCATTCAAGATATACTTAATATCATAACCATAAATATATTTATCCATACCACGAGCTAATGGTATTTCCTTTATAACTCGTGGAAGTATAGACACAATCATTACTGGAGTTCCATTGCGACGCAATACAAATCGTTTGATAATTAAATACAACCCACTAAGTATTAACCAAAGAGCCACACAACAAAAGTAAAATACAAAAAACTCCATGCCTCTACCCATCACGCGCTCCTTTCCCAACAATACACTGAAAACTATCTAGTTCTATTATATATTGATGGGACTTATTTTGCTAACGTAATACAAAAAGAGCACCACCTATCGAGGGGCGACTTACGCGTCGTTTGGAGCCACGAGATAGGTGGTGCTTTTTTGTAACTAAGTTGTCGAAATAAAGTCGGGCCCCATCAATATAGGCACACCCACGATAGTTTTCATTATTGTTCCGGCCCCATGTCTCGGAATTCCACGTCTTTAAATTGTGTTAATTCCCCAATAAATCGAAGTTCCACGGTACCGACGGAACCATTACGGTGTTTACGGATGAGGACTTCTGCATTGTCCCCTTTTTCAGAGTTTTCATCGTAATATTTGTCGCGATACAAGAAGATAACGATATCCGCATCTTGTTCGAGGGAACCAGATTCACGAAGGTCAGACAGTACAGGCCGTTTATCTGGCCTGCTTTCAACACCACGAGACAACTGAGACAAGGCAATAAGAGGCACATTGAACTCACGAGCGATCAATTTGAGGTTACGAGAGATTTCAGATACCTCTTGTTGACGGTTCTCGCTGCCCTTGCCGGAGTTGCGGCCTTGCATCAACTGAATATAGTCGACGATAACGAGATCGAGACCATGTTCCACCTTAAGACGGCGCAATTTAGAGCGCATATCTTGTACGGTAAGGCCCGGCGTATCATCGATAAAGAGCTTGGATTTACTCATGCGATCCGCTGCAGCGATAACCTTTTCCCAGTCAGCAGGGTCCATGTTCGCACGGCGCAGTTTTTCAGAGCTCACACCTGCCACGGAGGACAGAATACGAGCAACGAGCTGCTCCTTGCCCATTTCTAGGGAGAAGAAGGCTACCGTCTTCTCGTACATCATCGTTACATTTTGGGCGATGTTCAAGGTGAAAGCCGTTTTTCCCATCGCAGGACGGGCTGCTACGAGGATAAGGTCAGATTTTTGCAGACCATTAAAGACATGGTCCACATCTTTAAAGCCCGTTGGCACGCCTGTAATAGCACCATCATGCTGTTGTAATGCATTTAATTTATCTAAGTTAGATAATACGATCTCACTAATTGGAGCAAAGGAAGATTCAGATTGAGTTTGACCACTTACGTCTAGTACCATTTGCTCTGCCTTGTTGAGGATAGTCGTTGGTTCATCTTCGCCAGCATACGTCATGCCTACGATTTTATTCCCTGCATCGATAAGGCGGCGCAACTGAGATTTCTCGCTAATGATCTTCGCATGTTCCTCCACATTGTAGGACACCCATTCATTAGCAAGAGATGTAATATAAGCAAGACCACCTACCGCATCGAGTCGCTTGCGACGATCTAGCTCTTCACCAACAGTGATAAAGTCTGCCGTCTTATTGGCATGCACGATTTCTAAAATAGCATCATAAATAATACGATGCGCATCGCGGTAAAAGTCTTCAGATTTTAGAATACTCGTCACTGTATCAACAACAGCGCCCGAGTTGGATCCATTGGTTAATAAGGCCCCCAAAACGGCCTTTTCCGCATCTAGATTATGCGGTGGAATGCGTACATCCATGATAATCCCCTTCACACAACCACTATGGATAAAAGAATTCACCATACTCAAAGAGCATGGTGAACACTATTATTCAGCTACTACATTAACCTTGATAGTACTTGTAATCTCAGGATGGACACGAACTAAAACGTCATGTACGCCTAATGTTTTCAATGGTTCTTTGATTTCGATTTTCTTTTTATCGATATCTACTTTGTATTGAGCTTTAGCTGCATCGGAAATGTCTTTTGCAGTAACAGAACCGAATACGCGACCTTCTTCGCCCATGCGAACTTTTACAGTTACTTCAACCTTAGTCAATTGAGCTGCCAAGATTTTAGCTTCATCGTTCGCTACTACTTTGTGGTGAGCAATGGAGTCTTGTTTTTGTTTTGCGTTATTTACGTTAGTTGCTGTACCTTCAAGGCCAAGACCTTTTTTAATCAATACATTACGACCATATGCGTCGCTAACTTCAACGATTTCGCCTTTTTTACCAACTTTTTTAACGTCTTCTAACAATACTACTTTCATTGTTGTTCCTCCTCTTGTTCAGCGGAATGAAGGGCTTCTAGAGCACGCTCTAAGATGGCCTGCTTCGCTTCCTCTACGGTCATACCTTGTAATTGAGCACCAGCCACAGTTCTGTGACCACCGCCACCCAAGGCTTCCATTACAACTTGTACGTTTACCTTGCCTTTGGATCGAGCGCTAACGCCGATACCGCCATCATTCAAGGAATACAATACAAAGGCTGCTTCAATATCTTCATTACTGATGAGCATATCCGCACTTTGTGCAGCTAATGCCATCATATCTTTCAAACCTTCAGGGGCTACGGAAATAGCAATCCCTTCGGTGCGATTGGCTTCAAATACTATTTTAGCACGCAATTGAACAGAATCGAAGGTTTCAATAAATAATTGTTTAACCTTTTCGATATCCGCCCCTGCACGGCGCAAGAATGCAGCCGCTTCAAAGGTACGCGCACCAGTTTGTTGAACAAAGTTCTTCGTATCTAAAACGATACCTGCATAGATGCCTGTAGCTTCCGCTTTTGAAAGCTTCACAGGAACACCTGCATATTGTACGAGCTCTGTAACGAGCTCAGATGTGGACGATGCAGTAGGCTCCAAATACGTAAGTAATGGATTTTCTACAAAGTCCGCTGCGCGACGGTGATGGTCGATAACGATGCGTCGTTCAGAAATTTCAAGCGCCTCTGGGGCTGCTACCATTGCTTGACGATGCGTATCACACACGATAGTGAGCGTATTCGCATCTACCCATACCTTTGCACCTTCTAGGGTGATAAAATGCTCTTGCCAGAACTCAGATTCATTGAGAACGGCCACCATTTTATCGATAGCACTCGATTCTTTTGAAAGTACAACACGTACTTCTTTACCAAGTGCTCGAGCAATAGAGGTGACACCGATGATGCCACCTAATGCATCATAGTCTTCCCGTTGATGCCCCATAACAAGAATCTTATCAGAGTCAATCATGAGCTCATGTAAAGCTTGAGATACGACACGAGCACGAACACGTGTGTTCTTCTCAACACCTGCTGTATTACCACCGAAGAAGCGGGTGCTTTCACCATCCATAATACACACTTGGTCACCACCGCGACCTAATGCGATATCTAAGGCGGCGCGAGCACGACTAGACACATCTTTTACAGAGCCTACGTTCTCACTAATACCGATAGAAATCGTAGCTGGCACCTGACGTGGAGAAGGCAATTTACGGATTTTCTCAAGAATTTTAAAACCCTTTTCCTCCATCGCACGAAGAGCGCCACGAGAGATGGCAAAGGTGTACATATCATCTTGGAAGTTACGAACGAAACCTTCATGGCCGTCGATTTCATCTACGATGATATTGTTAATATCGGACCAAACGCTAGTATACTCGCGGTCACTAAGACCTTTTGTCAACTCTTCGAGATTATCGATTTGAATCATGCCCCATACAGGCTGATCCTCTTCAGCCTTGATACGCGCTTTTTCTACTTCTGTAATGTTTTTGAAGTATAGCGCCATTACAGCATGTTCAGCTAGCTCATCTTCACTATGAAGATCTGGCCGTGTATCACGAGGATCAATAAATTTGTAAATGATTTGGAAGTGCTTGTCTTCGTACTGCTCCGTTATATATCCGGATTTACCCCAGATTTTATCAAGGCGGAAGCCTGGTAAAAGAGCAGACATTTTTTGAAGTTTATTCCAGTCCACCTTAACCCAATCTGCAAAGACACTATTATTCCATACGAGGGTACCTTGTTTATTAACAAGAGCAATCCCCATTGGCAAGTTTTGTAAAGCAAAGTTCGAAGCTTGTGTGACATTTTTTATCATCGCCCCAAACTGTTCCCTTGCTAAACGACGGCGGTTATGAATGGTGTTATAGTTAACCAAATACGCCGCTACTACGATAATTAAAGCTAAAATTGCCACAGCCCAGTTTAAATAGGCCAACAATAATAACAATAATACGATAACAGTGATAATGGTAATTTCTAAACCTTCCCATTTCCGTTGAAAGGATTTCATAACGGCCTCCTTTCTATTACAAGCTGCGTTTTTGGAAACGTACTCGCATATCTAAAAACATATCAAAAATACCGTATATAACGAGTGCCATCGGACTCATCACATATAAGAGAGCTATAATAATAAATCTGAAAAAGCCCGCTAAATTATAAGACTTCATGATGGATAGTAAGCATGTAATACCATTTAAACCACATACCATACCACCAAACAAAGCTAAATTAAGACCTACATCTGAAATAATAGTGTTTGTATAGCCTAGATACTGCTCACCATAAGCAAGAATAATACCTACTGCTAATACCCCAGCGCCCCAAATCGGCATGCGCCATGTATCCATAGTCGGCAGCGTACGCATTACGCTATTTGTACGTCCACCAATATAAGATACAAGCTTAGCTAACATATAAACTACGACTGCATTGGCAGCAAACCAATACGCTAACAGCATTCGTTTTGCTTGTTGAATCGTAAAATCTAAACGATTGATATATGCATCCATTTGCTCTTGTGTCATAGGCTGTTGCTTAACAGACTCAATGATAGCATTCTTTAAATCTACATCAATCATTTGATTAATTTGACTCAAATCAAAGGATGTAAGACCTGCAGAAATAAAAATCCCCATAAGGCTCGTTAAAGTTAACGCAACAGCCGGTATAACGATGAGCTTCCCAAAAGACCAATTCGCTCTGAAAGCTTCACCAAGGAAGATACTTGGCAAGGAATATGCCAAGATTGTCGCCATTGCCATTAATGGGCCTACTAAAAGGGAGACGAGTACAAATGCCACCACTGACGCGGCGCAACTATATTTACTACCCCACCGGATACCAATCAGTGCAATCCCAGATGGTGCAACTAAGGTGGCTAGCAAACTAAGAAAGGGCACTGTAGACCCCACTATAGTTAACATTACAACAATGGTTGATACAAATGCAGTTTCTACCATCGCTCTTGTATTTGTTTGTTTCATAAATCTCCATTCTATATATAAGAAGATAGATTAATTGGTATCTTTTAATTATAACAGTTTAAAAGGGTAACTTCAAATACCCCATATAGTAGCTAAATGCGATAGCGTAGCTATTTATAGTAGTTTTTAAAGCCCATTTTTTAAATGTCAAAAGTACCACATCATACGATGCGGTACTTTTGTGTATTGTATGTGATTATACGTCTTGGATAATCGGCAAGATCATAGGACGGCGGCGAGTTTTATCGTAGAAGAATTTACCCAACGCGTCACGTACGTTTTGCTTAATCGTAGTCCAGTCTTTGATACGTTGAGCTTCGCAATCATCAAGAACTTGTTCTACCCTACGTTCTGCAGCAAGCATGAGCTCTTCTGCATCGCGTACGTATACGAAGCCACGAGATACGAGGTCTGGACCAGCTACGATTGTACCAGAAGCTTTGTCCATCGCCATTACAACGATAACCATACCTTCTTGTGCCAATTGTTGACGGTCACGTATAACGATGTTACCTACATCGCCAACGCCAAGGCCATCAACGAAGATAGCGCCAGCTTGTACACGGCCACCTTTACGGCCACCATCTTTATCAAATTCAAAGATTTGACCATTGTCACCGATGAGGACTTTCTTAGGATCTACGCCCATAGCAACACCAAGTTCACCATGACGGCGCAACATGCGGTACTCACCATGAACAGGAATGAAGTATTCTGGACGAACAAGGTTGAGCATAGTTTTAAGCTCTTCTTGGCTCGCATGACCAGATACATGGATGCCACGGTCCTTACCATAGACTACATTACAACCTAAACGAAGCAAGTTATCGATAGTTCTACCTACAGCACCTTCGTTACCTGGAATTGGTGTAGCAGAGATAATAACTGTGTCATTCGGCGCCAATTCTACAGTGCGGTGGTTACTTGTAGCCATACGGGACAAGCCTGCCATCGGTTCACCTTGAGAACCAGTTGTTAAGATCATAATTTGGTCATCTGTGTAGTTGTGCATTACATCTACGTCGATGATTGTATTTGGCGGAATGTTCAAGTAACCGCGTTCTTGTGCGATTTCTGTAACATTTACCATGCTGCGGCCCATAACGACAACCTTACGGTTGAACATAACTGCCGCATCAACAGCTTGTTGAATACGAGATACGTTAGATGCGAATGTTGCCAAAACAACGCGGCCTTTTGCTTCGCCAACAGCTTGTTTAATAGCAGGACCTACAGAGCTTTCAGAACCTGTAGTGCCTGGTTTTTCAACGTTTGTAGAGTCGGACATCAAGGCCAATACGCCTTTGTTGCCGAGCTCAGCAAATTTATGCATATCCATCAAACGGCCATCAACTGGTGTTTGGTCGATTTTAAAGTCCCCTGTATGAAGTACAGTACCGATTGGTGTATCGAAGTACACAGCGCAGGAGTCAGGGATGGAGTGGTTTGTTTGGATGAAACCAACATTTACAGAACCAATTTGAACTTCATCACCTGCAGCAATCGTGCGGAGACATTTTGGAGATACCTTATGTTCTTTAAACTTGCCTTCAATCAAGCCACAAACGAGGTTTGTTGCATATACTGGACAGTTAATTTCTTTCATAAGGTATGCCAAGGAGCCGATATGGTCCTCGTGACCATGAGTAATTACGACAGCTTTCACGCGATCCTTATTCTCGATGATATAGCTCATATCAGGAATAACGATATCTACGCCAAGCATATCTTCACTAGGGAACGCAAGACCAGAGTCGAGAACAATGATTTCGTCCTCATATTGGAAGATGGTCATGTTTTTACCGATTTCACCAAGACCGCCAAGAGGGATGATTTGGAATTTACCCTTGTTAGCGCCATTTGGTGTACGACCTACTAATTCCACTTGTTCCTCTTGATGATTGCGGTGCGTGGAACGGTTATTTGGACGGTTGTTGTTACGGTTTTGACCATTTTGGCCATTGCGACCAGTATTATTAGTACGCGTGTTGCGCGTATTTTCACTACGTTCACCGCGTGGTGCACGAGTTTGGCGTGGTTTACGTTCTGTACGTTCTTGACCTTCACCTTGCTCGGCATTGCGACGAGTATTTGTACGGCGTGTCGTATTAGTACGACCACTATTTGCATTTGTACGAGTATTTGTACGGCGTTGACGTGTTGTGCCTTCGCCTTCACCAGTTGCTTGTTGACGAGTACGACCTTCGCCAGCAGGACGGCGTGTATTAGTGCGGCGACGAGTCTGTTTTTGTTCGCCTTCAGCCGCAGCTGCATGAGTAGCCTTTCTTGCTACTGTCGGTTCTGCTTTCACTTGTGCAGTAACCTGATTATCTGTTGTATTCACAGTTCCTCCTAAAATTTTGTTCATTATTTTATTTAACATAGTTTCTTTTCTCACCTATCACTTGAATTGATCTATGCTACGGAGGCCACACAAAGAAAAAGGCGCTAAAATACTAGCGTCTCGTCAAATAGGCGCAAAGATGCGCTATCAATTTTTGCCGTTCCTAGTGTTGTTGTGACCATTTGCCATAGCAAATGAGTATATTGCCCTCATTAGATATGTCAGCCGCGACGGGTACGTTCTCTTCGTCCCTATCCAATGGGTCTTGCAATATAATCCGATCGATTTTGATGAAAGCCTCGCTTTCATACGTTACTCCTATTGTAACATAAAAATAGCGCTAACAAAAGAGGGAACCCTTATGTTAACGCTATTACACGAGCTTTACACGGTTATTAAGTGCTTTAAAATCGCACCAAATCTAGCAAATTCTATAGATTATATGATTGAAAAATTATCTATCATTAGGATCTTTTTTGTAAAAGCCTTCAATATGCCAGGCCCCATTTTCTTCAATAAGGGAAATATAGCGTTTCGTATGTGTCGCTTCTACGGCACCTTCACCAGGTTTTGTCATTTGCAAGTTCGCCTCGAAGGTAATGCGTTTCAAATTGCCTACACGGCTCACTTGAGAAACACCTAAAGAGACAACGTCTACCTTAGGACCATTCTTCATTGACTCAATCCACTTTTGTTTCTCTGTTGGGTTAGCCTTAGCTTGATCGATAACATAGGTGAAAGCCTTGTCATAATCTTTGTTATTAACGGCATTAAAATATTCTTTTACCGATGCTTCCGCAGCTTCTTCACTACCTTCACCTACGACAGCATTCGCGAACCACCCCATGGATATGGTCTTATCAGAAGGCGCCATATAGCGCATGGAAAGACCACAAACGCAAAGAGCACTTACGATTACAGCGATAAGTACTTTCGTTGTTAAAGAGCTGCTAGTAGGAGATACTTTCATAATAGACGCTAAGCGCTTGTCGATTACGATATGTTGTAAGGCGCTGCCATATTGATTATCCTGGGGTTGCCCCTTTTTACTCAATAAACCTAATAAGATCAATGGGCCTACAAAAGGAACGAAGAATAGTAATAATGTGTCACTACCTTTTCCCGTATCATGGAGACGACGGACACAGAGTGCAACCATAGGCACAAAAGAAACGAGTCCCAAAATCGAGATAATCATCCATGCTAAACCAAGTAAATAAGGGCCTGTTTTAAATATAGCAGTCAACGCGAAGAACACTGCTAATATACAGATTATTACAACATTCCACAAGAATATAAATTGGAAAAACTCCCTACGGGAAGCACGTCCATCGGTATCCATGAACTTTTTCCCCATTACATAAAGGAACGTATCCTTATAACTCATTTGGTAATGGGCGAAAGGATAGATTACATCGCCTTCTGGTGCGATACGCTCCACCTCTGTTGCCACTGTATACTGCCCACAAGTAGGGCAAAACATAGCCGCCTCATCGCAATAATGACGGCAAGTATCACAATAACGTTTCATAAACTTCTCTCCGAAACTCTCAATCTTTTATTATTTTAACTATCTCAATTACTTATTATTTTAACTATCTCAATTACTTATTATTTTAATAATCTCAATCACTTATTATTTTAATAATCTCAATCACCTATTATTTTAAGTATGTATCTACCGCCTCAGCAAAGCCTTGTCGATATAGATTGGCGCCACCGTTTGCAGGATGGCGTAAACCGATGGCAGTTAGGCCAAATTTACCCATCGTATCGGCAGATTTTTGTCCTACGGCGAGCATAAGAGGTTCTACACCGCCTAGCTCAAGATGTAAATCTAACAAGCGTTTTGTATATGCCCAACCTAATTGTTGCTCTTTATCCGTAGGTGTGCGATTCGTCAATGGATTTCCTTCCTTATGTGGGTGGAAGGGAAATATGTTCCACAACAATGTATCATAAGGATCGATACCCTTTTCAACAATAGCACTCCACACCACTGTATCAGTAGGCTCGTTAAAGCCGTCCTTTTGCTGTGTTCCTTTTAACAAAGAGCTAGTAGGTGAACTAGTACGTTCTAAGCGAATAGGTGTTACATCCTTCGGACGAATGGTTTTGTGCTTATCTAGTAGCATCCTTTCACAAGTAATAGCAATACCTGTAAAGCGTCCCCCTTGATAGCCTACAGCCTCAGCCACCACAAAAACCTTAGCTCGACCTAAGCGTGGCAATAAATAAGCTACTAAATTATCTCGGCGCACCTGTGCCGCATCAAAGCCCTTTGTGACAATCTCTAAATCAGGATTTACCTCACCCCAAGGATTATGAACAAGACTACCAGAATACTGGGAGAGCCAATCTACAAAACCGCGCACCTTCTTTACACGCTCTGTATCAAAGGACTCTATATATTCATCAAAAGACAAAGTCTTCTCTAACTCAAATAAAGACATACAGCCTCCAATTTAAATTTTATACGTTATTACCGATATATATCTACTATACATGATAATTACACGAATTGCATAAGAAATATATAGTTATATGTACTACAATCAAGATGTCACCATCTCTAATCCGAGAAATACGGTGCAGTGAGGAGGTGACACTATGGAAGAAATCTTCTTACTCTTTATAGTACCTATTATGACAAATGTAATTAGCTACTACACTTGTAAATTGCTCGATAGGTATTTTGAATGGTGATGAGCATCGGGTTATCTCCGTAATCAGATAAATAAAGAACCACCCAAGGACGTCGAAATACTTGGGTGGTTCTTTTAAGGTGTACACTAATGGAACTCCTTACTCTTTTAGCTACTTATAGTATACATTATTTTAGGATTTTGTCTATTATAATTAAAGAAACCATCTAGGTATGTCGTAGTCCCTAGGTGGTTTCTTTTGTGCACTCAGTGGAGCACTTACAATCCTTCAGCTACTTATAGTATACATTATTTTAGAATTTTGTCCATTATAAAACACCCAAGCAGAAAAGTTCTTGGGTGTTTCTTTTGAGATGTATATAACTGATATATAAAACTAAATATAGAACTCGATTTTGTCTTCTTTTGCTAGTTGGAATTGTTCAAAGATGTGGTTCCGTATATTAACAAAGGTTGCCGATGTACGGTCTGTTCTATCGATGATGTTTACAGGGATTATAGTTTGTACTCGACCTGGATTTGCAGATAGTACTACAACGCGGTCTGCAAGAACTACGGCTTCTTCAATGTCGTGCGTAACGAATACAACTGTTTTACCTTCTTCACGGCAGATACGAGAGATTTCGTCTTGCAAGTTGATGCGTGTCAACGCATCAAGGGCGCCTAGTGGTTCGTCCATAAAGATAATATCTGGATCCACCGCTAGTGCACGGGCAATGGATACACGTTGTTGCATGCCCCCAGATAGTTCTGCAGGATAGCGATTGCGAGCATGATCGAGGCCCACCATTTTAACGTATTTGTCGATGATAGCGGGACGCTCTTCTTTAGGCACCTTTTTACTTTCAAGACCTAGCTCAATATTGCTTTCCACCGTACGCCACGGCAACAAGCCATAGTTTTGAAATACCGTTACATATCTGAGTTGAGGAGCTTTTACCTCTTCACCATCGATAGTGATGGAACCAGATGTAACGAGCTCAAAGCCCGCCATAGCGTTTAAGAGCGTACTTTTACCGGAACCAGAAGGGCCTAAGAGGCAAATAAACTCGCCCTTTTCAATGTCTAAGTTGATATCTTCAAGAATGGTGAGTGGTTCCCCATCTTTCATAAATTCCTTGTTTGCATTGCGCACCGAAATATAACCCATGAGGCCACCTCCTATTTCTCAATACCCCAACGTTTGTAAATCCATTTTTCGATGAGGGATACGCCCCAATCGAGTAAAAGCCCAACGAAACCGATGGTTAAAATGGCTACCATCAAGAGATCGTTACGCAAGTTATTTCTCATATCGATGATAAGGAAACCAAGGCCCGTTTGAGAGCCTACCATTTCACCTGTTACAAGGAAGATCCACGCTGTACCAAGGGCGATGTGAAGACCAGATGCAATGCCAGGAAATACGGCGGGCAACACGATTTTAAATAACAACTCTGGCTGTTTAATACCAAAGTTGCGCGCTACCTTGATGTACACAGGGTCAATATTTTGAATAGCAGACACTGTAGACAACAGCACTGGGAAGAATGCTGCGATAAAGATAATAACGATAGCTGGTGCTTGACCGATACCGAAGAATAGAACGATGAACGGCAACCACGCCACAGGAGAAATCGGTCGAATGACTTGAACGATTGGATTGATGTAGTTCCAAATCCCCTTGTACCAACCCAAGATAAGACCGAAGAATACACCGGCTACAATGGAAATAAGATAGCCGATAAAGAAGCGTACTAAACTATCTGCAATATCCTTAAAGAGAACGCCGTCTCCGATGAGTTCCCCAAAGCCGATCAACACCTTATACGGCGTTGGCAATAGCGCTTCATTAAAACCGCCGAGGCGAACGATCAACTCCCAAATTAGCCAAGCTGCGATAAATGAACCTGGCACATATGTATATTTCTTCATGGTCCCCCTCCTATGGTAACAACGATGTATCTACAAACTCTGAATAACTCGGCACCTTTTTAATCAAATCAATATGCGTCATATGATGTACGAGCGCATTATAACGGTCCTCTGTAAGGGCTAAATCTTTAAACCCAATCACTTTGAGGGAACGTTCAATAACTGAATCATTAAACTTCATGTACTTTGAGGAAATCTCCTCTTGTGCCTTTGGATGCTCGTCTAAATATGTACCTGCATCGAGATAGGCTTTTGTGAAAGCTTTTGCCAAGTCATGATGTTCATCGACAAATTGACCATTAAATACAAGAGCACAGCAAATATTATCATGCCAGAGATGGTCCGGATCTTCGAAGACCTTCCCAGTTCCCATTTCAAGGGCTAGAGAGCCAAATGGTTCGGCTACACTATACCCAGCAATTTGTCCTACCGATAAAGCAAAAGGCATTTCTGGAGGGCTCATTTCTACGATTTGTACATCTTTTTCAGAAAGACCCGCTTGTTCAAGCATGCAATCCACGAGAATTTTTTGAGTAGATTGTTTATGAGGGATAGCAAAGGATTTGCCTTTTAAGTCTTGAACGGAGTTAATATCCTTATTTACGATGATAATATTACCCTCAGTATGACCAAGTGCAGCAGCACGAACATCAATGCCTTGTTCACGAGCCTTTACACCTAGCTCAACGAGTACCGATGCAGCATCTACCTTGCCTGTATTTAATGCATCCATGAGCTCTGGCCAAGATCCATATTTAACAAGCTCTACATGTACAGGACCATCTGCCGTTTCTAATTCTTTTGTAGCGAATACTGGCAATGCATGGGTAATTGGTAAATAGGCTACGCGTACAGTCTTTAATTCTTGAGCCGTCTTTGGTTTATGGTGTTCATGATAACCATAAGCTATGCAGCCAATAACCAAGAGAACCACTCCGATGATTAGATACCATGTCTTCTTCATAACTTCCCCTCTTTCCACCTCACAACAAGGGGCGTTTTTGACACATGTCATTTTTTACACTTTTCTAAAACCTAGATGAAGTCTGGTTCTAGAACACCTTGTCTTCTAAACTTATTTATACCCTACTATATCAATATGTATTAATTATGTCAATAAAACACAGTAATATTGTAGGTATTATTATTTAGGTGCGAGAAACATCTATATATTAAAAATAGGTAGCACCCAAAGGATGCTACCTATTTGCAGTCGTTATTTACTTGTTAGACTTGCTTGTTAGACTTACTTGTTGAACTTACTTGAATATAGTCTTTTTATTCAATACATATACCTCTGATGTACCGGCTTCGCTAAATTCTGATACATTCGGGTAAATAGAGGATTGACGGAAGTGCTTAATTTCTCCTTTTGGAACGATTAACATCACAGGTTTACCAGACGCGATAATCTTGTTAAACTCCTCTTCATTGACTTGTTCCATAAGATATTTCTTTGACCATTCAGCACTGCGTTTTCTTAATTTATCTCGATCATCCCAGCGACTTTCATCACCGTTGATTTTGATAATCTTATGACCTGTATAGTATACAGTCGCTGTACTATAGCCGTTATAGTAATATACATCGCCATCATAAGAGTCTACTACTGGTACTACATCAATGTTACTACGTTGTTTAATAAATGGCTCTAAGCCTTCTACAACAACGATAGAGGATATCACCATCGTACCAAGGACGATAATAGTGACTAAACGATAGCCTCTTCTTGTAAACCATGCATGAAGCATAAGTAGTACCGCTATAGCCACCACTACGTAAAGCAAGAAATAGAAGCCCCACGGAGCGAAGAACGTTCCCGCTACATAGGCAAGCCACAACAGCAACGTCGGCCCCACAATAATCCATTTTAAAGCTCTAGACTTGCCTTTACGAATAAGCTTTATAACGCCCATAGCACCAATAGCACTAAATGGAACGAGACTAACAAAGGTATATAAAGGATATTTAGTAGCCATCAAGGTATAGAATAAAACAATACCTACACCCCAAGTCATATTATAGATAAAACCTGTATGACGTTGTTTTAAACCATCGATAATACCGTAAATAACGGCCCCCGTCCACGGCATAGAAGCGCCGAGGAAGATAGCCAGATAATACCACCAAACATTATCCTCTGGATGCTCGGATTGTGTGGCACGTGTTACATTGTGAAGACCTAAGAAACCATCGATAAAATCTTGGCCGTGAACGCTGTACATGTACGCATACCACGGGAAGCAGACTGCACAAAATGCTAAAATACCACGCCAATCGAAGATGGCTTTCACCATGGACCAAGAGCGGTTGATGCCTGCAAAGACAAGTAATATCATCCCTGGCAAGACAAGTGCTACAGGACCTTTAGTGAGTACACCTAACCCGGCAAATACATAGGCTACAATCATGGCATATGGTTTCTGTTCCACCATCCCCTTATAGGAGTAAATCATGACCATCAATGTCGTATATAGTAAGATCATATCCGTAATAATGCCATGAGCTACGGTCCAGAACATGAGAGATGTACCTAGAACAGAACCGCCGATGAGCCCCAAAGCCCACTTACCGCTTATAGTGCGCATCGATTGATACATGGTCGCTACTGACAACGCGCCAAAGATAGCACTTGGTAGACGAACCACCCAATCGGCGATACCAAAGAGTTTAAAGCCAAGGGCGATAAGCCAATAAATCATAATCGGTTTATCGTACCAATAGGTACCATAAATTTGAGGAGACAGCCAATCACCAGAAAGAACCATCTCCTTCGCGGTTAACGCGTAATTAGATTCAACAGGATCGGTAACAGGCAACATATTATTGCCGAACATGTAGAACACGAGCCACACAATAAACATGACTGGTGTTAAGCGAGAGAGTTTCATAAGGCCCCTCCTTATCGACGATTGCGATAGTATTTAAAGCCCAGTACTGCAGCTATAATAACAAAGACAACAATCATAACAATCAAGAATTCATGATTGTATTCGATAAGATCTTGCCAATTTTCACCAAGTATCTTGCCAAGGTAAACGAGCAAAATCGTCCAAGGAATCGTACCAAGAACTGTCCAAATAATGAAGTGCCACATTGGATAGCGCGCCATACCTGCTGGGAAAGAAATGAAGGTACGAACACCAGGTAAAAGGCGACCAAAGAATACGGCCGCACCGCCGTATTTATTGAACATCTTTTCTGCTAATTCAAATTTATGTTCATTAAAGAATACATATTTACCGTATTTTAATAATAGAGGACGACCACCATATTCACCCATCCAGTAGGATAATACAGAGCCAACAATCCCCGCCAAAGTACCTACGACCATCGTCGTATGCATATCAAATACGCCCTGAGCAATCAGATATCCTGCAAAGCCAAGGACGATTTCACTAGGAATAGGAATGTTAGCATTTTCTAGAACCATTGCAATAAACATGGCTGCATAGCCATACGTTTCCATAAATGAAATAATATATTCCACTGTTTTACCCCTTTTTAATCCCCATATGGGTCCATTATGCACAAATTTTTGGGCATAGTATTTTCATCATTACCATACCTATTCGGTATACCTTATATTTTACCATAATAAAAAGGCTCTCACCACAAGGTGAAAGCCCTTTTAACGATTTGCAGTATACGATTATTGCAATTCAGTAGTTTGAGTTGTTACTTCACGAGCCGTAGTAAATGCAGCAAGTTCTGCATCACCAGAACCAAGAATTACCTTGTTAGCTACTAGCGCATTAGCCGCTGTTTTAGCATCTTGTAAAGTAATTCCAGCACGAGGAGCACTAATTGTGACTGATGTGCTTTTACCACCGACCGTAGAAAATGTAAGATATACAACGCGTTTTTCCGCCATGTGGGCGCCTCCTTTCACGTTTCATAAACAAGTTCTCGAATTTAGATAGAATAGGATGATCTTTGTAGCTCTGTAGCTCTGTAACTCTGCAATTCTGTAATTACACAAATTACACTTAGCTTAAATATATCTATCTACGATTCATATCAATAAGGATGGAAATGTGTGGACTTGCGATTGCTACACCCTTTTACGACTATGTAAGGATGTATGAAATCAGCAATTTAGGATGTGTTTGGATCACCTAAAATAAGAATATGTAGATAATCTACAATTAATGTCCTAAAGATACTTCATTGACGCGGACCACGTCGGACAAGCTGTGGTCATACAAGGCTGCCAGCGCATTACCAACGGTTTTCACATTATCGTCGGACGCTTCTTCTGCAACACGTGTATAGGTTACGTCTTTGTACTTCGGCGCATCTTCGGTACCGATGTTAAAACGCAACACCAATTTAGTGCGTTTAATGTTAGCCATCGTATCACCTCCTTTCACCCTCTTATATTCCTGAGGGTCCCTCTCGACAACCCCCGCTAGAGTAATTAAGGTAATCATTGTGAAAGTTTGGGAATTACAGCTTCAACTCTGTACTTATTGCAGTATTAAAACAATACGACTTTTATAAATACAAAAAGACCTTTACTAATTCCTAGTTATACAAATATATAAATAGGAACCGTAAAGGTCTATAAACACTATAGAGCACCATTAGCAATAGTACTGGTATGTTAAAACGCTTAAATTCAACACTATTCGGTTTTCAAGGCCAACATGAAGTCATAAGCTTTAACAGCTGCTTCTGTATCTACAAAATGGAACGGATTTAGCATACGACAGAACTTAAAAAGACATTCGTGTTTGCGTAAGATTTCTTTTACATGCAATACCGTATCACGTGCTGTACGGGCTGAACTATAACCATTCATCATGGCGTATAGATAAGAAATCGGTAGGTTGTCCTCACGCAAGTAACTGTGAACAAAGATAAGTAAATCCCAACCTTGCGGTGTTAATTCAGGCCAACGACGGCCATTTTCCCAATCTAGTAAGGTAATCTTATCTGTTTCTGGATCATAGGTAATATCACGCATAGCAGGACGCCCATGAGATAAACCATAGTCATGTAACTGACCTAAGGTCTTCCCAAATATATAAAAGATATGTGTTACCATATCATCCAAACTATCGTCATCAGGATGTTGCGCAGGCAATTGACTATAATATGTTAAAGTATTACCACACGCTTCGGTAACAAAGTAATGTTCTCTAAAGCCTGCAATCGTAGGCGCTACAGGCAACTGAGTATTCACAAAGGAAATTTTATAGAACTCATAATCAAAAGAAGCTCTTGGGGCTGGCTTAATCCAACTAGAGCGATGATTACTAATATCTTGTTTTACATAATATTTTTGGTTATTAAATTCTACAGGAAAAACGCGATGGTCTTTCTCTTGATCGATCATCCGATCGATATATTCTAATAGCATATCATTCATTATATCCTCCCTGTGTATAGCACTTAATAATGTTAAAAATCCCTTTTACATAATCGTTCACTTAAAGTAGACGTTCTATATACAACGAATCTCCCAATCGTATAAGTTCTACATTATAAGCCCAACATTATTATGATTTATGAACTGACGCTGTTATATAAGTCGTCGCTCATATAAGTGTATGCAATCAATATGCTCATTATACTATAATTCTCAATTGATATCAAAACCAAATTTATTTATAAAACTAGTATTTAATAGAAGAACCCCCTAGCCTAAGCTAGGGGGTTCTTCTGGTAATTATGATAATAGGTTTAGATATAGGACAATGCTAGGACCAACTGAGGTCACGTCCTAAATCAAACGAATTAACCTACGAATTTAGTCACTGCTGCAGTGTCAGTTAAGTGACGTTTAGGCATACCCATTTCATCAGGGGAGATGCCAAGAGCAAGACCCACTAATTGGGACATGTGCAAGATTGGCATATCTTTGCCACCGCCAACAACTTCTTTAGCTTCTTTTTGGAACATATCAAGTTGCATTTGGCAAAGTGGGCAAGGAGTTACTACGCAATCTGCGCCTTCTGTAGCTGCATCTTTGTTGATGGAGCCAGTCATTTGCATTACGGAATCATGTGCAGGGTATACAGCATGGAAACCGCAGCAATCGAGCTTACGGGAGAAGTCGATTGGTGTAGCACCGATAGCAGAAATCAAATCTGCTAAGGATGTAGGCATTTGATAATCTTCGAAGCCCAATTCAGTTTGAGGACGAAGAATATGGCAACCATAGTATTCAGCTACACGTAAACCAGTTAAAGGTTTAACAACTTTAGCTTTCAATTTGTCCAAACCGTAATCGCGGATCAATACCCACAAGAAATGAGTAATATCAGTTGTACCGCGGTATTGTTTACCGATTTGAGCTAATTTTTTGTTAACTTCGTTCTTTTCTTTTTCGTTTTTATCAAGCTCGTTTTTAGCTTCACGAAGCATCAAAGTACAAGTGTTACATACAGTTAAAAGGTTCAAACCTTTTTCTTCTGCTAATGCAATGTTACGTGCGTTTGTAGCAAGTGTAATTTCTGGAGCGATATCTTGAACGTGGGACGCGCCGCAGCAAGTCCAGCCGTCAAGCTCTTCCAACTCGATGCCTAATTTTTTAGCTACAGCAACTGTTGCTAAGTAATCTTCTTTGGCAGCGCTTTCAAGAACGCAACCTGGGAAAAATGCGTATTTCATTATTTGCTTACCTCCTCAGCTGCTTTCATAAGTCTGCGAACACCATCAATACCGTTTACAGGTTTTTGAGGTACTACAAGTTCAAATGGATTGATTTTGCTGTGTTTCCACAAACGTAAAGCATAGAATGCTTGTTTAGCGGAATCAACAACGCCATCAGATTTCAAGCTCATAGATACTTCTTTCAAGCGACCAGTTTTGTAGAGGTCGTCTTTGAAAGCAACCGCATGGCGAACGCCTTTGCTGTTAGTAAGACCAGCTTTAGTAGCTTCTTTACGCAAGTTAGAAATATCCACAGCAGGTTTTAAGTGTTTAGGACAACGGGAGATACAGTTCATGCAGTGAACGCATTTCCAAAGACCATTGTCGAATGCAGGTTGAATGTGAGCCATAGGTGCATCATCACGGCTATCCAATACGAAACGGTTAGCTTTTGTGAATACATATGGTTCTAAGAAGTCGTCTTCGCGAGCAGTCAATTTGTTACATTCAGATGCACAGCAACCGCAAAGGATACATTCTGTACCAGCAACGAATTTTTTGAAATCAGCTGGAGTTTGGCGAACAATTTTGTCACCTTCGTTGAATTCAGCTTTAAGGAAGATCCAAGGAGCAACCAATTTCAAACGATCAACTTTTGCTTCCCAGTCAACAACTAAGTCACGGATAACGCGGAAGTTGCCGATAGGTGCAATTGTTAATTCATCAGTACCATAACGTTCTGTTAATTCGTCGATTTTAGCTTCGCAACCAAGCATTGCTTCGCCATTTACGCGAACGGAGCAAGCGCCGCAAACTGCGGAACGACAAGCTGCCAAGAATGTTAATGTTGGATCTTGAGTGTCTTTAATTTTTTGAAGGCCCCAAAGAATTGTACGGTCAGCTTCATAGTCGAATTTGAAAGTCTGTACAAACGCGCGACCTTGTTGGTAACGGTGGATATGATAGGTGATTTGTCTCATCTTAGTACTTCCTTTCTTGTGGTTCGTATTTAGTGAACACTACGTCGCGTTCTGTTAATTCGTACTCGCCATTTGCACCCAATTTGATCAAAGAGTGTTTTAAGTATCTTTCATCATTACGTTTTGGATGGTCTTCACGGATATGAGCACCACGAGATTCACGACGGTGTAAAGCGCCCATAGCAATAGCTTTCGCTACTGTTAACATGGAACCGATTTCACAATAGTTTACGAATGCCATGTTGTAAGTACGTTCAGGGTCACCTACATAACAAGTTTTGTAATCTTCCATCAATTGGTCGATTTCTTTTAATGCTTCAGTGATACCTTGCTCGTTACGGAAGATACCTACTTTATTCCACATTGCATCAGCCAATGCATCGCGGATTTCAACTACAGGACGGCCGCCTTCACGAGTAGTTACTTCAGTGAATTTAGCTTCCCAAGCTTTAGCAGCTGCAGCCAATTCTGCATCTACGTTAGGTTGTTCATGTGTTTCAGCATAGTCAGCTGCACCAGCACCGGATACTTTACCGAATACTACGCCGTCAGCCAAGGAGTTACCACCTAAGCGGTTAGCACCGTGGATGGAGATACAAGAAGCTTCGCCGGAGGAGAACAAACCAGGCACTTCACATGCACAAGTTTTGTAGTCAACTACGTCGATACCGCCCATTGTATAGTGACATGTTGGACGAATAGGTACTGGTTGTACTAATGGATCGCAATGTTCGAAAGTCATAGCCAAGTCACGGATACCATGAAGTTTTTCGATGATAACTTCAGGACCTAAGTGACGAAGGTCAGCTACTACGTATGCGTTAAGACCAGAACCGAAACCACGACCTGCAGCGATTTCATCTTCGATTGCTTTCGCTACAACGTCACGGGATGCCAATTCCATTTTGTTAGGCGCATATTTTTTCATGAAACGTTCGCCTTCAGCATTAAGAAGGTAACCACCTTCACCACGAACCGCTTCAGACATCAAGATACCAGTACGACCAAGACCAGTTGGATGGAATTGGATCATTTCCATATCTTTCAATGCATTACCAGCGCGGAATGCTGCTGCCATACCATCGCCTGTAGAAAGGAATGGGTTTGTAGTACGAGTCCAGAAAATACGACCTGCACCACCAGTAGACAAGATAATTGCTTTTGCTTTAATTTGCTCTACTTTACCTTCTTTCATGTTCCACACAACTGCGCCACCAACGTGACCGTTTGCGTCTTTAACAAGATCTAAAAGGTACCATTCTTGTAAGAAGTGTACGCCTTCTTTCAAGCATTGTTCATAAGTAGTGTGCAAAATTATGTGACCAGTTTTATCCGCAGAGTAGCAAGTACGTGGATAAGATTGACCACCGAAGTTACGTTGAGCAATTTTGTTTTGCTCTGTACGAGAGAATGGAGCACCCATGTGGTCCATTTCAAGTACGCCTTCTGGACAACGAGAGCAGAAGAATTCGATCGCATCTTGGTCACCAAGATAGTCAGAACCTTTTACTGTATCGAAAGTATGCGTTTCAATAGTATCTTCAGCTGCTACGTTGTTCAAACATGCATTGACACCGCCTTGTGCCATTGCTGTTGCTGAACGGGTTGGGAAAATTTTAGTAATAAGAGCTACTTTTAAGCCTTTGCGACGACCAACTTCAAGAGCCGCGCGTTGACCAGCGCCACCGCTACCTACTACTAGAACATCAAACTGTTCCATAATGACCTCCTCATAACTACCTATTAATAAGAAAACTTGTTAGACTATCTCATTTCAAAAACTTATAAAAATTTTTGATAACCTAATCATTTTTTCTTTCAAGAAAAACCTCATACTTATGCGATTTTTCTTATTTCTTACCTATAATTATAGAGAGCATTTTTAGTCATGTCTAAACCCTATTATGCATAATTAATTTTGATTAATCTAATTGATAATTTATTTCACTTAATGTTTTTTAGGTAAAATTATGAGAAAAAAAAATTGTAATATGAATAATTTTCACAAGAACTTAAGGATATTACGAAAGTAGTTCGGTTCCGAAATTTTTGTATATTTTTATTTCTCCTAACACATATGCGATTCCCATAAATACTAGCTTTTTACTTTCTCCCAACTGTTCATAATAATTAATATCCGTTAAATTCCTACTAAAACTACCTCGAATTTAACCATCGAAAGTCATCGGTTTTTTTCACCCATAACAAGTATTTATCTCTGTGATAATAATTATCACAAGTTTTTTTAGTGATTTCTTTTACATCATCCAAAATCAATAAAATCTTAGTCATCTATGCGCATACGGCAATCTTCGATATAGTTCATCTTCATTCATTAGTAGAATTCATTAACTTTCAGTATTTCACCATTTTTAAGGCTCCAAAACATGAAGAAGAGGCTTATAAACTCGCATATACATTCATCTTTTGCTCATTCCCATTGTATAAGGTATGATAATAGATAAATAAGTTATATAATATTATATATATAGTCACCTTATATGGTGTTGTGGCTTTCACAATAAAAGAAAGCTTATATATATAATGACTATATTATAGTAGTTGGAGAGCTATATATTTAACTCATACATAAGGAGAACAGAGAATGAAAATTTTACTTGTAGAAGACGAAGAAATGCTGAATGGCATTACAGCTAAATATTTGCGTGCTGAGAATATGACTGTTGATACATGCTTCAACGGTCAACAAGCGATTGATTATGTTAACACATCTAGCTATGACGTTATCGTAATGGACATTATGATGCCGATCCTCGACGGCATTAGCGCTCTTGCACAAATGCGTAACGATGGCAATACAACACCTGTGTTGCTGCTAACAGCAAAAGATTCCTTGCAAGATAAAGTAACAGGCCTTAATACTGGCGCTGACGACTATCTTGTAAAACCTTTTGATCTTGAAGAATTGACAGCTCGTATTTATGCATTGGCTCGCCGTAATGCGCGTCATGCACAAAACGACATCCATGTTGGACCTCTTACTATCAATGTTCCACAACGTACAGTTAAACGCGATGGCGAAACGATTACATTGACAGCAAAAGAATTCGACCTCTTATTCTATTTAGCAAGTAACGAAAATATCGTATTGTCTCGTCAACAAATTCTTGACCACGTTTGGGAATACGATTATGAAAGCTACTCTAACCTCATCGACGTATACATTAAAGATTTGCGCAAAAAAATCGATACCGATGAGAATGTGAAACTCATTCAAACGGTTCGTGGAGTAGGGTATGTCCTCAAAACTGAAAACTAACGATCCCCACCGGGATTTGGACACCATGTCCGGGGCAGCCACCGATTTATTCAATCGGCTGCCCCTAACCTTTAAAATTATGTCTTGGTATACCATCTTTTTGCTCATCATTTTGATGGTTGCTTCCGCATGGATTTATGCATATACACATGAGTCCGATAACAAGGAAGTACGAGAACGTTTGCAGCAGCAAGCGATGATTATGGCTACGGATATTCGAAAGTTTAAACCCTATCAAGATAATACATTCTTCTTCGTATCCACCCAAGACGGTTATATTATTAAAGGCGCCTTACCGGATGGTTTCCCTAATCAAACAGTCCTTTCCTTAGGACAGGTTGGAGAAATCGCTGTTGGTGATGACACCTTCTACTACTACGATACACCGGTTAACGAACCGAATTATCGTGGTATTTTGCGTGCCGTTACAAAGGTAAAAACAGCGTCTAAAAAGACTGAAAACCTTTTATACAGCTTACTATTAGGAGATGTTATATTCTTACTGATCTCCTCACTAGGTGGTTATCTATTTATCAAGAAAGGACTTAAACCAGTCCGAACCTTGACCAAAACAGCTAAAGTTATCGGTAAGAACAACGACTTGAGCCGCCGTATCGACATTCCACCGCGCACTGCGAAGGATGAAATCTACGAACTAACTACTACATTTAATCGCATGATTTCAGGTCTTGAAGATTCTTCAAACCGTGAAAGACAGTTTAGTTCTGACGTTTCGCACGAGTTGCGGACACCGATTGCGGTTATTAAAGCAGAAAGTGAATTTGCTTTAAAATACGGCCGCACCGAAGACGATTTGCGGGAAGGTTTGACACATATCTTAGAACAAGCTAAGTTTATGACCAATCTCGTAAGCCAATTGCTTGATGTAGCTCGCCTAGAGAATGCACAAGATCTTACCTTCGCCCCTGTAGATGTATCAGGGATGCTGACGAATATGGTTCATGACTATACTCGACTTTGTGCAGAAAACACAGAAAAGCAAATCACCATAACATCTCAAATTGAGCCAAATTTACGCATGACGGCTCACGAAGTATCCTTGCGTCGAGCTATTACAAACTTAGTGGATAATGCCATTAAGTTTACAAATACTACCATCGATATTTCAGCAAAACTCGTAGGTCATGAACTCGTTATTACCGTGTCAGATAATGGTATCGGTATCGAGCAAGAAAACCTAGAGCACATTTGGGACCGCATGTATCAAACGGAACAATCCCGTAATAAAAAATCAAACCACGGTATCGGCCTCGGCCTGTACTTTGTAAACAAAGTTATTAGCTTGCACCACGGCACAGTAACAGCCACTAGCGAACCGCAAGTAAAAACTACGTTTACCGTGCGATTACCGTACAATCAAAGTGAAGAATAAACTAAAGGGACTGACCAATGGTCAGTCCCTTTGCTGTTATCTAATTTTATCCTACAAATTGTTGCCAGAATGGCATGTACACATATTCTAGGAATGTCCATACGAGCAGACCTGCTACAGCACCAACGATAGCACCATTGATGCGAATCCAGCTGAGGTCGTCCTCTACCTTAGATTCGATGAAGTAAATAAACTTCTCTGTGCTAAGGCCGCCGAGCACTTGGCGTATGATGGTTTCAATGAGGTCGTAGCCTTGTTCAAGGACATAGATCCCTATATCGTGTAATGTAACTTCAATACGGTTTCTAAGATCTTCAGATTGACCGTATACGGTCCACAATTCAAGGGCAATATTAACTAACACTTGAGCTGGTGTTTCCCCATTTTCATCCCCTACAAGCAATAGTTCTTCTACATACGGGCATAAATGGTTTTCAATGACAGATTCCCAGTCTTGTTCGCGAATCCAACGCTCCCATGCTTCATCGAGGGCATTACAAACTTCGCGATTATCTTCAATATTGCGAATTGGATCTACCCATTGGCGAAGCCATGCAGTCCGTTCAGGACTATTTGGTCTCTTCCAGTTTTCAAGCATAGCATAAGCCTCTTGAACGATAGCCTGTGCCAACTCATGGTAGTTCACCACATCAGTCGCTTCAGACATGGAGATGAGGAAATCAGACCAGAAGCCTTTTCTCTTTTTCTTATGAGCCTCTTCTGCTACAACCGCTGTAAGCCATGTCACCATAGCTGGATGGTTGATACGTTCTTGAATTACGTTCAATACCTGTACAACCATGCTTTCATAGCGATTATGTTCACATAAATCGAGCAATACGTGTTTTAACACAGGTACGAGGGAGTGTTTTTCTAGCAAACCGCGAATGCGTTTCGCCCCCCACTGTGCCCATTCTTCGCTCGTTTGAGATTTCCATAATAGATGCAACCCTTGATGGATTACAAGACGCGCTGCCCGTTGCCCTTCCGGTGATAGCAAGAATTTTTCAAACAATGGAACAAATTCCACATTATTTAACAATACCTTGCAACGATCCTTGGTCAGCATCTTTGTCTCAACCAGCTTGATAACACCATTGATAAGGCGATCTTTATTTCTTGGAATGAGCGCCGTATGGTATGGGAAACCGAGTGGCTTACGGAACAAAGCAGTTACGGCAAACCAGTCGGCTACGCTACCGATAAGGGCAGACTGCACAGCCCAGTAAAGCGGCTGATACCAGCTTTCAGAACCAAAGAAAAATTGACCTACGAAAGCAAAACAGTACAATAGAGCAGTCAAACCAAGAATACCATTTGCGCGCTGCCGCAAGGTGAGGGATTTCAAATATCTAATCATTTGAGCACCCCCTCTACAAAAATGGTCAAGCCGTAGAAGATGCCGCCTAGGATAGCCCCTACGAGAGAGCCGTTAATACGAACCATTTGAAGGTCATAGTACATCTTGCCGCGTACGATTTGGGTAATTTCCTCAGGTGAATAGCGAGATAGTTCCTGCCCCACCACCTTATCGATAAGAGGGTTCAATTTTTGTAACCACGGAATGCTACGAAGCAAGAAGAACCGTTCAAATGGCGCCTGCTTATCTGGGTTCAACAAGATTTCCGTACCGAGCACATTAAAGCGGTCGATAACGATGTCCATGAGGCGATTCCAATCTACAGTATCGCCGTCGATGAGCTTACCTTCCCATTCTTCGAGAACCATTCGGATCCATTGGTCTTTATGTTCCTCGATAAATGCTTGCCATTCCTTATTCGTTTCCAAATTATTGAAGAATCGAATCGCTTGGCCCCATACGTAACGACCTAGCGCAGAATCAATAGACTCATTTTCCTTGAGAAATTGAACGGCCTTTTTCTGCACCGTTTCCACCAATCGTTCTGGTGAAAGCCCATCCCCACCAAAGGCAATAGCCAGTTCGCGGAAGAAGGAATCCTTCGTATAGGTTTTCATAATGTCTAGCATGACGCGATACAAATAAGGGTACACCTGATTCGATGCGATAACACGCTGACAGGTACGGTTAAAGTAGAGCCAGAAAATACTTGCTGTTTGGCGTTCTAACATGCAGCGGCCAAACAAGATAACGAGAGGCGTCGCCTTCCAGTTCGTAACACCTTTATAAACAGCCTTGTTGATTTCTTGACGCATAGGCTCAATATCCATATGGGATAAGACTTGATTACCTACACCATACAAGATTTCTTTAATCTGACCTTGTCCTACATCACTCATGCCGTATTCAATGATACGAACCATAACGCGTTCTTTTTTGATGGCATAATACATCTGCGGCACACGCAGCAACTCTTCACTGAGCATGGTACGACCTATTTGAATGAGGCGCTCCTTGCTACGCGGCAAGATGGCTGTCTTAAAGGGAATCCCCAAAGGCTTCGTAAAGAGTGCCGTTACCGCATACCAGTCCGCCAAGCCACCAATCATGGCCGCTCCAGATACGTGCATGATAAACGCCCAGAACGTATCCTGTCGTTGTGGATATGCAATTAAAAATATAATAGCCATGACAACCAACAGGGTGGTTGCCACTGGTTTAGTTTTCATCATCACTTGATCCTAACTTACTGAATTACGTATATAGACTCTCCCCATATAACGTAGTGACCTCTAGTGTCACGGACTTTCACAAACTACAAACTGTGAAAGTAGATTTAGAATGTGCATTCGTCGCCATCTTTTTGAGGCGCCCAAATCGGCACATCTCCAAAGAGGGCCTCAAAATACACGGACGGAGTCCATAATGGACCATTTAGATGCATCGGAATAAAGGCTTTTTTCACGTCTACGCGGCGTAAAAACTCAATGCTGCCCCACTCCATAGCGGCTTCGAGACGATTATCGACAGGGAACATCGCCACATCTACAGACAAGCCTTCCAGCTCCTTAAACTCACGCCAAGCCATACGCTTTGCATCTGCATTATTTTCTGGTGTATCACCAAGCCAATGCCACCAATTAAGGTCACCGGCATGGAAGATAGAATCAGAGTCGATGTTAGCCGTATTTGTCTTTACGTAGAACGAACCGCCTTCATCGGTGCTACCATACATATGGATGCCTACATCATCAAGCGTGGCATCTTGGCCAGGGCGCAGGGTAATACATTTCTTCACCTTGCCCTCTAATGGTACATCTTGATGGCAAATATAACGAGTTTGAGGACCATCAAACTCCGTAATAGACGGATTGAAGTGGTCCCCATGAGTGTGGCTCACAAAGAACCAAAGCTCACGACCTCGTTTAGCTAATTGCCAAACTATATTATTAGGATCTTTATAATAATCAAATACATAGCAACGCTTGCCATCATCTACGACAAAGCCACTATGAGCTAAAAAAGTAACATCTAACATTATTATCAATACCTCTAGTTTATTGAGAATTTATATCATTCGTATTGTTTATTATACCATATTTTTATAAAGACAGGGCATGAAAGTAGCGATATAGTTTAGAATAATTCTCTTTAAATGCGACCGGAAGATTTCATATAGTCAATATATTGGTTACCCCAAGTTTCAAGGGACACTAGAACTGTTTTAAAACCTGCCCCTACTTCGGTAAGGCTATATTCAACCTTTGGTGGAATCGTACCGTATACTTCACGGTGTACAAGGCCATCATCCTCTAATTGGCGTAACGCTCTAGTAAGTGTTGCTTGTGTAATTGGGTATAAGCGGCGCTCTAATTCACGGAAACGCACAGGTCCTTCGGCTAATTCGTGCATGATCAATAAAGACCATTTGCCGGCTAATAACTTTTGACTCGTTGCAAAAGGACAGCGGCCCACTAAATCATGAACATTTACGAGTTGCTCTGCCATTGTAATTCTCCTTTTCTATATTGCTTAAGTAGCTCGTTATAACAAAGCTAAACCTCTATAGCTAAGCTCAACTATGTATAGCTATACTACTATTTCCATTTCAAGATTAGAAATATGTTTTTCTAATGTAGTTCAAATCATATCACAAATTTATCGTATTGCAAGCATTTTATAGTATCATTTTTTAGGGTACAAATTTTTTTGAAAAATTTTTAGTCAGTAAATATCATGATTCTATCACTTTTGATAGTACCTATCTAAAATAATTCTACTATTCAAAATAGTGGCACACCTATATAATGAGGTCATCAAGTTACAGGCGTTGTTCGTCGTGAAGGCACTATTAAAGGAACCCCAACCATCGCAAAAGATGCGTTGCAATTAACAAAATTTAAGGAGATCATCTATTATGAAACGCATGCCAACGTTATTCGTCGGCCACGGCAGTCCTATGATGGCTTTAGAACATAAAGAAACAACCAATATACTTCAATCTATACATACAAAAATATATAAAAATGGCTTGTACCTATGGTACAAGCCGTTTTTATGTGTCTATTATTTTTCAAGGTAAGGTTTTAACTGATGCGGTATGTTTTTTCTTCTTGATTAAATTATAGCAGTTCATTGATGAAGGGTTCCATTTCAGCCGGTTTTACAACAGGTTCAAAGCGCCCTACCACCCTGCCTTGCCGGTCTATGATAAATTTAGTAAAATTCCACTTTACTTCATCATCATTAAGATAATTAGGATCAATACCATTAAGATAATCCGTAAGCATTTCCGTCTTATCACTAGGTGGAAAACCTTGGAATTTTTGTTCTTGAATCATATATTTGAAAAGATCTAATGCACTTTCACCGCGCACATCTGCCTTTCCCATAACTGGGAAGGTCACACCGTAATTTAATTTACAAAACATTTGAATTTCGCTATTAGAACCAGGTTCTTCTTCCCCAAATTGGTTAGACGGAACAGCAATAATTTCTAGACCTTGGTCTTTATATTTCTTATAAAGCGCCTCTAACCCGTCATATTGATGAGTAAAACCACATTTACTAGCAGTATTAACAATAACAAGCACTTTACCTTCAAAGTCTTTTAAGCTTTGCTCTTCACCAGCTTTATTAAGTAAAGAATAATTATATACAGTCATGATATGGCTCCTAAAAATATTCATACAATAGATATTATTAACCGATACTATCCCAATAATGTTTTCACATCGTAATTAAATTTTGCCGTTGTTTCAGCCGCAGTTTTTTGCCATTCTGTCGGTGCCGTACCATCCTTTTCAAGGAAGAATCCAGAGTCGAGGTAACGAATGATGATGTAGTTGGAATCTTTTTGATCAAAGCCATTACCGCGACTGAAGTCGATACCATGGCCTGTATTGCGCGTTACGATAGCTTCCAATAACGGCAATGTAATGGCATTCAATGTGATTTTCATATCAGGAGAATCAAATATCTTTTTAAGGAATGAGCTAGGCTTTTCTTCCTTGTATACTAAAAGCTTACTAATCGTGCCATTAGATGCACATACTACGCGGTGGATTTCATTAATAGGAATATCTACCTTGCCATTAGAGATAACGCCGTTTTTAATGGTAATTTCTCGTTTACCCATAAAGGAAGAGTCTAATGGCAATTGAAGAGTATCTAAGTTCGCAGGAAAATCTGCGGTCAATTTATTTCGAGCAAAGGCTGTAAGAATCGCTTTTGTTTCACGAATATTATGACCAATGTTAGATGCTGTACGGTCCGTATCTAAATCTTGGCCTTCTATATTTTTCCAATTATGGTCTCTAAACATAATCGTATAGTTACTATTTGAATTTAGATATCTTGTAAGATATAGCTCATTTACATCTTCAAAATCAATGTCAGTTATAACCTGTCCATTTGCATCTTTGCAAAGTACACCATTGTAACTAATTGTTAAAGTACGATCATTACTTTCAAAAACAACAGGATTTGTGTCGAATACAGAAATCATAGCCCTCTCCTTTTCACGACTCTAAACACAATTACACTTGTACATATCAAATGTATTCACGCAAGGATTGATTAAATATATTAATCAAATACTATCAACTTAATCATACACCTTCTATATAAGTTTAAACAACTACTATATTTTTCTGACAATCTATCTTCTAAATTAACTTAGAAACACTATATGCTTTCACAAATATATTTACTATATATATATTTACAAAAGATATCAAACAATATCTGTATAAAACAAAAAAGCTGATTCCAAAGAATCAGCTTTTAGTGTTTCCTTGAAGCACTTCAAATGAAGTTATTGTGGAAATTAGATGCTTTCAACAGCAGTGATTGCAGCAACCTCCACAATGTCTTGAGCGGAGCAACCGCGGGAAAGGTCATGGATAGGAGCGGCCAAACCTTGAATCAATGGACCAATAGCTTCAGCGCCAGCGAAGCGTTGAACCAATTTGTAACCAATGTTAGCAGATTGAAGATCAGGGAAGATCAAGATGTTAGCTTTACCAGCTACCTCAGAGCCAGGAGCTTTTCTTTCTGCTACGGAAGGAACGATGGAAGCGTCCAATTGTAATTCGCCGTCGAATTTGAAGTCTACATTACGTTCTTTCAAAATGTTAACAGCTTCTACTACTTTGTCTACTTCTGGAGTGGAAGCGGAACCTTTAGTGGAGAAGGACAACATGGATACGCGAGGATCAGCCATACCAACAACTTTGCGAGCTTTTTCTACAGTGGATTCTGCGATATCAGCTAATTGTTCGCTAGTTGGGTTAGGCAATACGCCACAGTCGGAGAAGATGAGTACGCCATCATCACCATATTCTTTTTTATTTGTGAACATAACCATTGTGGAAGATACAGTTTTAAGACCTGGTTTAGTACCTACAACTTGTAATGCAGCGCGCAATACGTTTGCAGTTGGGCAAGCGGAACCAGCAACCATGCCGTCTACTTCGCCAAGACGAACAAGCATAGCGCCGAAGAACAAGCAGTCGCCTTTCATAGTTGCGTCAGCTTTTTCAGGAGTCATACCTTTTTTAGCGCGCAATTCTACGAATGTATCAACCATTTCTTGGTAACGAGCGTAGTTAGCTGGATCGATGATTTCAGCACCTTCGATGGATACGCCAGCAGCTTTAGCAGCTTCAGCGATTTCAGCAGGGTTACCTACTAATACAGGTGTACAGAAACCTTCTTTTAAAATAGTTTCAGTAGCTACCAAAACTCGTTCGTCTTGGTACTCTGGCAACACGACTTTTTTACCTAATGGTTTTACTTGGTTTTTCAAATTTTGAATTAAATCCACGATTTTTGCCTCCTTAACATTGGCATTACGCCATATCAATACTATTATTATAGCAAATTCAACTTATTGATTAAAGCAAAATTTATTTCTTAGCCTATCATTCCAATTTTACGCTTTTTAGTGAAAGTTGGAATACATTCCCACTTCTTCAATTTTTACCTATCAACTTGGAATCTGTTCCAACTTTGACACTTTTTTATGACTAATTTGGATTCTATTCCAACTTTTAAAAGAATATCACATGAATAATATTATAAGAAAGTATTGGCTTCAATATATTAAAAAGCTACAATAATACCAAGACATTACTATACTAATTATCAAGAATATACTACTTTGAGTGCCATTCAGGAGAAATCATGGCGAATACAGAAACGACAATCAACGCAGTTATGCATCCTCAACCCAATGAAACGCCCATCGATATTGAAAAGACAATCAAAGCGTTAGAGCGAAATAAATTTGTAGTTCATTATTTTGAAACGGCCGCCGAAGCCGTTGCGTATCTAAAAAACCGCATCCAAAACAAATGTGTAGCCATCGGCGATTCTCGCACTTTATTAGAAATAGGTGTTCATGATGCTTTATCTGAGGTCAACGAGGACATCACAGACATTCAGCGTCCCCTGCCCGGTGAAAGCTTTCGCGATACGGCGTTACGCACCATGGGACGCGATGTATTTCTCACCTCGGTAAATGCCCTTTCACAAACGGGAGAGATGGTGAATATCGACGGCACAGGCAATCGTGTAGCAGCCTCCTTATTTGGCTCCCAAGAGGTATTCTTTGTACTAGGTATTAACAAGATTACCCCTGATTTAGCCTCTGCCATTTATCGCGCACGCAATGTAGCGGCGCCCCTCAATAGTAAACTCAACAAAAAGAGTACGCTCAACCCTTGTGCTACATTAGAGCAACAATGTTATGATTGCGGATCTTCTGACCGCATCTGTAATGCCTTAACTATTTACTATAAAAAGATGCGCAATATGCAAACCATGGAAATCATTATCATCAATGAATCTTTAGGCTTCTAATAGCTTGTGGGCCATTGAGAAAGTCTTGAATACTCAACTGTCCTAGTCCATTGACGACTCTATAAATCGTAGACCATCTAGGGTCGATGGCACCACTTTCAAGATCACTTATATAAGATTGAGCTAGACCTGATTTATCTGCTAATTGATACTGTGTCATGCCCAATTGTCTGCGCCAAAGCAAAATCAACACACCAAGTTTGTGAACTTCTTGTCGAATTTGTAAATCTCGACAACAAACGATAGGATTCATACCAACCTCTATCTACTTTCACACTCAACACATGCTTATGACCTAACTATAACGATTAACTGTTGGCGCTGACTAGTAGCAGTTGAAAAGCGATAACGTAAAAGCCTTAATAAAAACTAACATCCACAGTAGTTCTATTAAGGCTTTTTTCTACGTCTATTAAGTTATGTCCGATTTCATCAATTCGTGGAATTTTAGTATATCTAGAAAGAGTTAAGGCTAAAAATACAGGTATTGCACGCAACAAACTCAGTGTTTATAAGCATTTATCGTGACTTCTATACATTATCTATACAGGAAAGGCAAATTTGAATTCTAATATCATCCTGTATTAGCCTACATCATAATAGGTACATATATGCATTTTCGCTCCACTTTTACCTTAATCTGAAAACAATAATAAAACACTGCTAAAACAATATAAGGATTAAGACCTTATAGTAAAAAAATATTCAAATCCTTATAGTAAAAAGGGCCTATACTAAGTATAGACCCCTTAGATTATCTCTATAAGATTATTCAGTAATGCTATCTTGCGCTTTTTTGATTTCCATGTATTTAACCATGCCGTCAACAGCTTTTTTAGCTTCACGCATAGCGAGTACTACAGTAGCAGGTTTATGTACTACGTCACCGCCAGCGAATACGCCTTTACGGTTAGTCATACCATATGGATCCTCTGCAGTAATGATGTAGCCTTTATCGTCTACTTGTAGGTTATTACCTTCACCGATGAGACGAGCATTTGGTTTATGACCAGCAGCGATGATAATTTTATCTACAGGCATAACTTGGAAGTTACCTGTGCCATGGATACCTGCACCATCGTCGTTAAGCGCCATGACTTCGTATTTGAAGCCTTCTACTTTATCTTTGCCTTCTACAGCTACTGGAGAAGCGAACCATTGGAATTGAACACCTTCAGCACGTGCTTCTTCGTATTCAGACAACAATGCTGGCATTTGTTCTTGACTACGACGATACGCTACAGTTACGGATTCGGCGCCTAAACGTACACATGTACGAGCCGCATCCATCGCTACGTTACCACCACCGATGATAATGACACGATCACCTTTTTTCACAGGAATTAGAGACTCATCAAGATCGCCGTTCTCTACTAATTGTACATTCGTCAACAAGTACATCGCTTGGAATACGCCGTGTACTTCATCGTTTTCCATACGTACTTCTTGAGGAATATGAGTACCAGTACCGATAAAGATGGAATCAAAGCCTTCAGCAAAAAGATCATCCAATGTTTTATCTTGACCGATAAATATATTACATACGAATTTAACCCCTAAACCTTCAAGACGAGCGATTTCACGACGTACAACAGATTTAGACAAACGGAATTCTGGAATACCGAATAAGAGTACGCCACCTGGTTCAGATTGGCCTTCAAATACAGTTACATTATAACCAAGTTTAGCCATATCGCCTGCGACGGACAAACCTGCAGGACCAGAACCTACTACAGCTACATTACCAAGATTTTGTTGGATTTTCTTAGGTTTGCGAAGTTCATTGATGCTTTCAAAGTCAGCAGCAAAGCGTTCCAATTTACCGATATTGATAGGCGGTTTTTTCGCCTTGTTCATAATACAATTGCCTTCACATTGATTTTCACGTGGACATACGCGACCACAAATGGATGGCAAGTTGGTCCGTTCTGCCAAAATATCGTTGGCTAAACCAAAGTTACCGTGTGCGATGGCTTGGATGAAACGAGGAATTTCGTTTTCAATAGGACAACCCATTTGGCACAATGGTCTTGGACAATTGAGACAACGTTTCGCCTCAGCGAGCGCCTCCTCCATCGTATAATCCGCATCAAAATGTAGTGGTTTTAATTCGTTACTCATGGCACATGCCTCCTAACAAGGATCCAGTACTATACTTATACAGCGTTGCATGCACCTAAACATTCCGATGAGCCCTCTCACATAGGTATGCCGCCACATGCTGCTAACATTTATCTTTTGTAACCATTCGATAGACGTGTGGTCACTGGTCAGACACACACTATTCTATAGTATATTCTAAATTGTGAAAGTCGAAACCGTCAAGCAAATCTCATAGGTTGTGTATACGGATATAGGCCCTATTCATGCAAGGATTGCATAGAAAAAGAGGTACCCATTTTAATCGTTTACTATTTACCTTTAAGGGTACGATCGAAGAAGTCATTAATGATGTTTACCAAAACTAGTGTCAACTTTTACATAATCCCGTTAACATGTATACTAATAAGAGATACATAAATAGTGAAATAGTTCCTATCTTGGCTTGAAGAAGAAAAACAGCTATTAAAAGAACAGCTCCACAAGTAATATTCCTATGAATTCAATATTCTAATGAATTGAATATTTCAAAAAAATATTCTTTATATGAGGCCAATTATGAATCCAGCCGAATTTACATCAACTTATTATATCGATCGCCGTGGGTCGTACTCCCGCAAATGGGACGGCCAGCATTTAAAATTTAATCGCACTGACTTATTGCCTCTATGGGTGGCCGATATGGACTTTATGCCTCCTCAATGTGTTCAAGAGGCTATTTGTAACTATGTGAAAGCCAATCCTTTAGGCTACACAATGACAAATCCCAAGTATCTTGAAGCAGTGATAGATTGGTATAAGCGGCGCCACAACTGTATACTTTCAAAAGACTGGCTCACCAGCGCGCCAAATGTCATTACAGGCATTATGTGGTGTATTGGAGCTTTCACAAAAACAAATGATGCCATCGCAGTCCTCACGCCCGTATATGGTGCATTCGACACGAGCGCCAGCGATGCACAGCGTCAAATCATCGCCGTTCCTATGAGTCGCGACGAAGATAATCGCTATTCTGTTGATTATGAGGCCTTTGAAGCGGCTATCGTTAAACACGATGTCAAAGTATTCATTCACTGCAATCCCCACAATCCAGTGGGCCATGTATGGACTGAAGACGAGATGGACCAGCTATTTAGCATTTGTAAGCGTCACGGTGTACTCATCATTAGCGACGAAATTCATCAAGACCTTGTTGCGGGCCCTCTTCCTTTTACCTCTGCCTTAACCGTATCTAACGGAGCCTACGCAAACAACATGATCGCCATGTCTTCTCTGTCAAAATCGTTTAATATGGCTAGTTTGCACCATGCAGAGGTCATTATCCCTAACGAAGATCTACGACGCCAGTACAATGCATGTAAAAGCCTTGTTTACCATACTGATTCGGACGTCATTGCCGAAACAGCTATTACAGCGTCCTACACACATCCTGAGGCAGAAATGTGGCTAACGGATTTACTTAACCTAGTGAAAGAAAACTATGAGTATATGTGCAGCCAACTCCTGCAGGCTCTGCCTAAACTCCGCATCAGCCCTATGAACGGTACCTACTTAGTGTGGATTGATTTTGGCGCCTATGTGAAAGCTGAAGATATGCATAATGTATTTGAAAATCAATGTGGTATTGCCCCCAGCTTTGGTGAATGGTTCGGTGGTGAAAGGTACGCTACCTTTGTGCGGCTCAATTTAGCCACCAGCCTAGAAAATATTAAAATAGCTACAAATAGTATGATTCAACATATACATCCATAGGATGTATACTATAGTACATGCTAAAGAGGCTGCTCTAGCATCATTCAATGTTAGAGCAGCCTCTTTCTGTTATTAGTTTATACTATTCGTTTATACTATTAGTTTATACAATATATCAATATTGCAGTTCACATATGTTTGTATTCTAATTTCGCCGTATTGCACGATTGGCATTACATAGGATTTTATTTAATTCTTGCGAAGTGTTCCTTAGCAAATTGCATATCTTGTACTAGTTCTAATGTGCCAAGGTAGTTATTGTTTTGATCGCGTACCGCCATGTAGTTTACATAGAATGGACGTCCTACCTTTTCAAGCCAAACTGCCACGTTATCACGTTCACCATTGCGGAAGGACTCGATGATACCACGTACAATTGGCTCTACCTTTGGAGGATGGCAAGAGAACACATCTCTACCGATAGCTGTTGTAGGGCGTTTGAATACCTTTTCACCATCATTGAAATAACGGTTAATATCTACATGGTCAACGAAAGTGATTTCCATCGGCATTGTATTAAGCATAGCGTCTAATTGCTCTAGCGTTAAGCTACCACCGATTAAAGCAATGGTATTGCTATCACCACTTGTCGGTGCTGCTTTAGCAGCTAGTGCAGACTCAGCCTCTGCCCAAGCAACGCGTTCTACGCCGAAAATCTCTTCGTATTGTTCAGTATCTTTGTAAATTTGGTACCATTCTTCAGTACTAAAGTTCTCTGCACAGATTGGGAACAAGATATTTTGCTCTTTGTAGATCATCTCTTGAGCACGTGTGAGAAGACCATCAAACTCTTCGTACCAAGCATCATCAATAGACTCAGCACGAGCTAGACGACCAAAGCCATCGCGAATATCGCCATCAACAGTCCACATAACCAAGGATGGACCAGAGATATCGTAAGCTACTTTCAAATGAGGATATAAAAGGTCGCCCTTCTTAGCGTAGTGAATAGATACTTGGCGTACTTCGTTTACATCATCTACGGTAGCCGTTTTGCTAGCCACTTTAACCTTTGTAGCTTCAATCAAAGCATCGAGAGCTTTGTTTTCTTCTGTTAAGCGGTTAAGCGGATGCCCTACTGTTTCCACTAAAGTTACTACGCTTTGGCTTTTTTCTTGTGCTTCTAGTACAGCTTCTACCTTAGCGTGTTCCGCATCCATTTGTTCATGGATAGTGGAGCCATGGAACAAAGCAGAGTGAAGGTCACATAATTGTTGAACCTCAGCCAATGGCGTACCTTCACGCATGAGACCTTGCTCAGCTTTCATGATTTCACTAGCCTCTACATGAGCAAATTGACTAACAAAATCTTCACGAACCGCACCAAGCTCCTCACCTGTGCCTAAACGTTTCAAGAAGCTTTTTAATTGCTCTACGCGCTCGCTATCTTGCACGGTATCTTGAACTGAATCGTCAGTTTTATTTTCGGAGTTTTCCTGAGTCTTAGATGCTACAGCATTAGCAGATGTTTCTACAGACTCAGCCTTCACAGCTGTAGCAGCTGCAGTAGGTGCAGTAGATGCAGTAGATGCAGAAGTTACAGCAGCTACACCGCTAGGAGGCATGCTCGCACCTTGAGTGTCATCGCCAGATAAGTTTGGCATTTCACCAGTCAAAGTAAAACCAGCTTTCATGAAAGCGCCTACGATATCGACCATGGATACGCCTTTCATCTTAGCCCCTTTCGGGATAGTCATGATTTTACCAACAGAGTTCAACATCACCTTATTTGTGATTTCGCTGAACCCTAATTCTTTCATAATATCTACTACTTCAGGATATTCTGTTACCAAATCATATACTGATTTGGATAAATCTAATTTCTTTTCCATTTTGATCCCCTCGTGTCAAAAACTCTATTCATATACTAATTATAAGCCTATACGATGCATATATAAGGCTGTTCTAATATCATGTAACAGGTCTATATTCATAACCTATGACTCTATAATAAACGATATCGATTATTAAATCTGTATCCATGGCTATACTTTTGAAAGTAGTTCCTAAAATTTCTATAAAACACATAGGGATATCTTAAGAAAACGCATGAGGATATTTAAAAAATCACATATGGATATCTCAAGATGATGGAGGTTGTTCCATCCAGCAACTAAGTGACTATAAAAAATAACGGATAGATGATACATCGCCCCTGGAGAGGAGATTAACCAACTATCCGTTATATATTGAAATTAGTTTTCTGTTTCTGTTTCTGTTTCTGTTTCTGTTTCTGTTTCTGTTTCTGTTTCTGTTTCTAACAAGTATATCACTTAATCATGATGCGGTTTCAATGATTTTTCGTAGTTTTCAGAAACTTTATCCCAGTTAATAACGCGGAAGAATTCCTTGATGTAGTCCGGGCGACGGTTTTGGTAGTGCAAGTAGTATGCATGTTCCCAAACGTCTAAGCAAAGAATTGCTTTTTTACCTTCTAATAAAGGATTATCTTGATTCGCAGAGGATGTGACTTCAAGATTGCCTTCTTGGTTTACTACAAGCCAAGCCCAACCAGAGCCAAAGCGTGTAGCTGCCGCAGTGGAGAAGCTTTCAACGAAAGCATCATAACCGCCAAGTTCAGCGTCGATAGCCTCTTTCAAAGGGCCTTGCAATTTGGAGGTATCTGGTTTTGTCATGATTTCCCAGAACATAGTGTGGTTCTTATGACCGCCACCGTTATTGATAACAGCTTGGCGGATGTCCTCTGGCACATTAGCGATGTCGCCAAGGATACAGTCTACACAACCATATGGAAGATCAGGGTATTTCGCGATAGCAGCATTCAAATTATTAACATACGCTTGATGATGCTTGTCATGATGCAATTTCATTGTTGCTGTGTCGATAACAGGCTCAAGATAATCGTAAGCGTATGGTAATGGTGCAAGTTCGAAAGGTTTCATAATAGTCCTCCTTAAATTTAGGGCATGGAACGATATGTATCAGTACGTATCGTTCTAGTGAAAGCTATTCGATGCACCTGCATCAGTTATTTATTATTAATATTAATTATCATTCTTTATTTATTATATGCTCTATATAGAAAATCGTCAATATGCCTATAAGACCGATAATGCATAGATCAAATACATCCGTATGATTCCCTTATGGGCCATATACTACAAAAAACCATTAAAAGCACTAACCATAAGCCGCTCACAAATACTATTTATAGGATATCAATATATTCGCTGTTCAATGCCTTATTCATACTTCGTACAGCACAGAACTTGCCACACATGCTGCAAGTTTCACTATGACCTTCCTCTGGAGCACGGCTTTCACGAATACTGCGAGCTCGTTCAGGATCGAGAGCACAAGCATATTGCGCCTCCCAATCAAGGACGCGTCTCGCATCAGCCATCGCATCATCTCTATCTCGAGCACCAGGGATGCCTCGCGCTATATCTGCCGCATGAGCTGCAATTTTGAACGCCATGATGCCCTCTTTTACATCATCCGTATTAGGCAACGCCAAATGTTCCGCTGGAGTCACATAGCAAAGGAAAGACGCCCCATGCATACCTGCTACGGCACCACCGATGGCAGCCGTAATATGGTCATAGCCAGGTGCAATATCTGTTACCAACGGCCCTAGTACATAGAACGGAGCTCCGCCACATAAGGTTTCCTCAATTTCCATATTAGCTTGAATTTGATTGAGCGGCACATGGCCAGGCCCTTCGATAATGACTTGAACGCCTTTTTCATGAGCTCGTTTTGTAAGTTCTCCCAATCGCACCAATTCTTCAATTTGACATACGTCCGTAGCATCGGCCAAACACCCTGGACGGCATGCATCACCCAAAGAGATTGTCACATCGTATTCTCGGCAAATATCCAAGATATCATCAAAGTATTCGTAGAATGGATTTTCCTTGCCGGTCATACTCATCCACGCAAAGATGAGACTACCACCACGGCTTACAATATTCAATCTACGTTTATGCTTTCTAATTTGTTCAATCGTTTGACGGGTAATACCACAGTGCAAGGTCACAAAGTCTACCCCATCTTCCGCGTGCAATCGGATGGTGTCTAAAAAGTCCTGTGCTGTCAGCTCTGCTAAGTCTCTTTTATGGTGAATCACACTGTCATATACAGGGACCGTGCCAATCATGGCCTTACACTCGCCAGTCAACTTGCGTCTAAAAATACGAGTGTCCCCGTGAGTAGATAAATCCATAATCGATTCGGCCCCTAGTTGGATGGCCCAATTCACCTTTTCTAATTCGCTATCATAGTCCGTCACATCCCGCGAAGTGCCTAGATTTACATTGATTTTAGTGCGCAACGCCTTTCCTATCCCCTCCGGATCAATGCACGTATGATTCTTGTTGCAAGGAATCACTACTTGCCCAAGAGACACGAGTTCTCGTATGCGTTCCACAGGAACCTGTTCCTTTTCCGCTACGATTTTCATCGCATCCGTTACAAAGCCTTTCTTAGCAGCTTCCAATTGAGTGTAAAACATATTACATATCCTCCTATTGAATAAAACCATGTAGCTTTGTATACAAGAAAAAGGGTATCGAAAATTGATCGATACCCTTTTATGGTCTTTGCGTGCTTCCTACGCGGGCATGATCCCGATCAGGTCAAAGGTCAGGTGCTAACAGCCCTTTCTCAGCCTATTATATAGACTCCCTTGCATACTCTGCTATGTAATTATCTTCAGCATATCACTATTAAAAAAATAGTTCAATATAGTCTTTGCTAATCATTCAATATTGCATGTAGTATACAGCTTTAGTCAATGATGCACTGACACATTTTCATCGTTGTTAACGCCGCTTGGTGAGACTCTTCGGTGACGCCTGCACAGCAGCTAGAATCTACGTAAACAGGGATTTCTGGCAAACCTGCTTTCAGTATAATCGCATTGGAAACAACGCAAATATCAGTACATAAACCAACGAGCGTGATAGACTCAATGGGGTTCACCGAATTCATGCCTTCCAAACGGGATAATAGTTCAAAGGATCCGAAATTTGGCTTATCGATAAAGGATACAGGGCTCATGATAGGACGCCCTTCTGCTGCTTCGATTAAGCCAGGCACAATATGCCAACCGTCTGTATTCTTCACACAATGTGTTACAGGTAAGAACTTGCCCTCTTGGCTTTCAAGATAATTAGTATCATGCGTATCGCGTGTAAATATGATAGGCCCGTCAAAGTTCTCAATTTTTTTGCGCACATTTTCTACAATCATCTGTGCTTGCGCTGAACCAAGAGCGCCATCTACGAAATCTTTTTGCATATCGATAACAACTAGAACCTTTTGCATAGTTCCTCCTGTATATAGTCTACAAAGAATACATTAATTATTCACTACACTACTAGTTATACTCTTAATTCTTAATAACATCAATAGCAGTCATTTATTCTTTTTCCTCAGCTAACGCATGACGTACGCGGTGTGGCTCATTATGAGCTAGCTTTCCTGCCGCAGCGGCCGCCACCGCACCTACTAAATCATCGAGAAAGGTATTACAGTGGCCGCCCTGTTTACTATCTAGCTTTTTGATAATACCAGGCTTTACCTTATCTAAATACCCATAGTTCGTAAAGCCAATAGAACCATACAGATTAACGATGGAAAAGGCCAAGATTTCATCGATGCCATAGAGGCTTTCATCATTAGCCACGATGCGTTGCAAAGGCTGAGACAGTTTATTTTGTTCCGTTAACTTGTCGAGCTCAATGCCCGTAATTATCGCATTGTGTACCTCTCGTTTTGAAAGCACGGATTCCACATGCTCACGGCACTCTTCAATCTTTAAATTCGGCATATACGGTTTTTGAACGTATAAAACAAGCTCCGCAATATCCTCTAACGTAACGCCACGCTCCGCCAGTAGGTCGTAAGTATATTTTTCTAAATCTTTTGTAGCTTCCATAAGTGCTCCTTTATTTTTTCTTAGGCTTATCACCGGATAGCATAACAATACTAACTGGAATGGTTATCACCAATGCTTCCTCTGTATCCACATGCTTTGTATTCCAAGCCGCTTCTTTGGCAGCCTCTTCAAAGATGGGGTAAGCCTCTCGATCTAATTTCCAATTATTAGGCCCCGCTTCAACGGCTACAATATTTCCTTTATCGTCTGTTTTTATTTCTACGGGCACAATCAAGGTACCGTCAGCACTCGTTTTGAAAGCCTCACTAGGAATGATGACATTATAAGAGATTTGTTGCTGTAATTCATAGGTACGCTTATCTGTAGGCTTTAAATCAGCCGCCAAAGAACTAACAGTTCCCATCGTAGACGCCAATAAGGCTAGTAACACAACACGTTTTAACATAGTTTCCTCTCGACTAAATACTCTCACGCTACACGCAGTATACGTTGATTATACCATTTATGATATGAAAAAATCCCTACCGAATATATCGGTAGGGATTCCTTATATTAGATTTTTTTAACCATTTCAGATTTCAATGCCATTGCACCGAAACCATCGATTTTGCAATCGATATCATGGCCATCACTAGCACCAGTGATGAGGCGAATATTTTTTACGCGCGTACCTTGTTTCAATACGCCAGCGCCTTTTACTTTGAGGTCTTTTACAACAACAACTGTATCGCCATCAGCTAGCTCGTTGCCGTTAGCATCGCGAATGATACCTGCTTCAGCTGCAGCTTGCGCGTCAGCCGCTGTCCATTCATTGCCGCACATAGGGCAGATAAACATATGACCATCTTCGTATGTGTACTCATCGCCGCACTTAGGGCAGTTAGGTAAATTTGCCATTTAGATCTCCTTTTCTCACTACATAATGAAAGTATTATACCATATAAAACTTTATTCCACTAAAACATTATAACTACTCTATAAAATAGTTATATCTCTATTAATCAATGCTTATTGTATCGCATATTAGTTCGCATTATAATAATAGTGTAGCCGACGAGGTTGGGCCTCTCTTCTTTTTAGAAGGGGGTGAAACTATGAGTGATTTTGAAATTTTATCAATTGTCATAGATATTTTGACAATTCTCATTTCTTTCGGCTCACTTATTGCCCTTATTTGCTTTACAAAAAGCAAATAGCCCTTCGTTACAGCTCGTAGCTAGATAAAACGAAAAGGCCATTTCCTGATTTTTTCAGTTTTTTGAGATGAGCCTGACGTCTCTACTCGCTCGGCTATCTACTCATATTATAGGTTGAATACCATATATCGTCAAATTATGATTAATAGGAGGTACCTACCTCCACATTGATACAAGTGCTATATACCATCTACAATAAAAAACCTAATCAATCTCATTTCTCTTTATTAAAGTTTCATACAACTCTAACTTATCTTCTAGATTATTCTTATAGCCTTCCAATCGTTTGATTTCGGCCTCAATAAACCGATAGTGGTCTTGTAACAGTGTCATTCTTTCATGAACCGTATGAGATCCGGCATACCTTAAATCCGCATACCGCTTGATATTCGCAAGCGGCATTCCCATGTCTTTCAAGCGTTTAATAAACTGCACAAACCCCACATCCTCCGCATGGTAATTGCGAATGCCGTTCTGCCGCTCGATGTGAAGGAACCCTTGATCCTCATAATATCGTAATGTAGAAATAGACAGTCCCACCAATTTTGAAAATTCACCGATTTTCATACTTTCACCACCTTGACCTCAAGTATACTCGAGCATATATCATACGTCTAGACGGAGGTAATAATTATGAAAGAAACACGTTTTAACATCGGTATGAACACATTGAAACAAATTGACGGGCTGCACGGCGAGGAGGTGTATAACACAATTCAAGAGATTTCACCGGCCATAGCCGATTTATTGGTCGAGCTGTTCGGCGACATCTACACGCGCCCCAACCTGGATTTCAAGGAACGGGAACTGATTACGCTCGCATCCCTATTAACGCTGGGCGGTTGCGAGGCACAGCTGAAAGTACACACCAATGCGGCACTCAATGTCGGTATTGCGCCCGAGCAAATCGTAGAGGTCTGTACCCACTGCATCCCCTATGCGGGATTTCCACGCGTGCTGAACGCACTGTTCACGGTGAAAGCGGTCTTTGAAGAACGAAACATACTGTAATTAAGGAATGACAGTAATAAAAATCTATTAATAAATATTAGTCTATTTAAAACTAACAAAGGGAGACTCTTGATAAAGTCTCCCTTTTATTCGTGTAAAAGTTGTACGAAATTAATTCGTATTTTTCAATATTCAAAATCCGCTATATACTAATAACGAAAGAGCCATTAACATGAGTTAGGTTCATCTCCGTCTTTTCGAGGGAGGTGACATTATGACTGTATACGAAGCATTATCATTAATAATTTTATTCGCTACCCTCGTAGTGTTAATTCTTAAAAAGTAACTAGTAAATAGCTACAAAATAAGATAAACCTAACGTTTAAGACTAAGTACTGCAATACTTAGACACGTTAGGTTTATCAAATTCCTAATTCTTTGATGAGCCTAACGCCTAGAACACGTTAACTGGCTCTTTTGTACTTATAGTATAGTCTGAATTCTAGAGACTGTCAATTTACATCGTCCTTAGAGGATATTATAAAATGAAAAGGAACATAAATAACAAGATCTTCTTTAACATCAATATACCCTATATTCCAAACTGTATCTTTTGCAGACTGTACTAATTTTGAATATATCTCATCATTAGATATATTCTCATTTGAATCTAACTCAACAGAAGTAATACGTCCTTGAGAATCCGTTCTTATCATTAATGTAAAACTATAATCTTTATCATTCTTCGTTCTAAGGACTTCAGCCGGAACCTTTAACTGAGAATGTATCTGCTCATTAAGAGAGCGTTGTATATCAAACGTATCCCTCTGATAATCAGCAAAAGCATTAATAGGACTCAAAACAACTAGCAATAAAAATAAATATAAAACTCTAACCATAAAACTTCACCAATCATAACACACAACATAAAATTATTATTGAGTTTTATATTAACAAAACAAATAAAATATGTCCATTCAGTCCAAGTACCAATTAATTTACAATGATGTCATATTTACTTATCTAGTTCGAATTGACTATATATGTCAACCCCTTTATAATGTAATAAAGAGATAGCCAACGAGTGGTTCCGTCAGGCTCATCCCAAAACATTATAAAACATGTAGAAATGGCCTTTCGTTTTCAGCTACCAGTTGGTAACGAAGGGCTATTTGTCGTTATTACGACAAATCAGCACTATCAATGCTCCAAAGGAAATAACTACAAAAGGGAGACTCACAACGGAGTCTCCCTTTATTCATCTATACCAAATCAACTAAACATCTACAATCCTTGCAGAAGTTGTAAATAATCTTGCCGTTGACTAAATATATTATATATGCGCACTTCTTTTTCATCATCAAAGACACGATATAGAATAATATTTTTATTAATAATCAACATACGATAGTTTTTATTACGTAAAACAGTATGTCTTGGAATCATGCCCATATAAGGATTATCCGCTAATAAAAGAATTCTATCCTTAATCTCTTGATAAACAGACTTGGCAGTTTCATTGGAAAAAGATTGCTTTACATGCAGAACAATATGATGCAATGCCTGATCGGCCTGCGCCATAATAATGATACGATAAGCAGTGTCTTCCATAACTATTCCGCCTCAGATAACAACTGTTCTATGCTGACAAAAGTATCCTCAATAGGACCCATTCTACCTTTTCGTTCATCTTCCTCTGCCAAAGCAATAGCCTCTAATAATTCTATCTGTGCTTTCAATTTATTATAGGTTTCATATCCCATACATACCGTATCACCACGACCATTTACCGTCATAATACAAGCTTCATCCCCTGTTTTCAAAACTGTAGAGATTTCATTATATTTATTTCTTAAATCCGACGATGGCCGGATACTTTCACGTAATAACCCCATAAAAGCACCTCCTCATATACAAATTATATCATAATTTGTATATGAATTGTGAAGCACTAATCCTATCCCAATCGTTTACGCAAGATAGCATAGAGAATCATGCTAATAATAACGCTCATAACGGCTTGAATGGTATTAGTCACAATACTAGCAATGGCTACACCTGGATCGAAGACGAAGTATTCCGCAATAAAGTAGCCCGCTACGATGATAATGCCACCTACGATGGTTGCCACCAAGGCAGAGGTAGTTGTCTTATTGTTATAGACAGTACCGACAAGATAGCCTTCAATGCCTTTCACCACGAAGGTGATTGGTACAAAGACTGCGTAGCCGAGGAATAAATCAGCTAACGCTGGACCGATAGCACCAATATAGGCGCCGTATTTTCGACCTAATAATAGAGCTGACGTCATAATAACGACATCTCCAACATTGAAATAGCCGCGAATGCCAGGTACTGGAATTTTCGTGTACATGGTAAACAGTGTTGCGAGGGCAATCAATACGGCTGTGAGTACTAACGCGGACGTAGTACTGCGGGTTTGAACGTGTTGCATAGCGTCCTCCTTATAAAGAAATAGACATGTGACTATATCCATCACATGCCTATACTATATACCTTTATGGTAACACCTGCAAATACATAAAATTAACTATAAAAAATACTATTAACAGTACTCTTCAAAACGTTCCTCTACATTGTAGAGAACCTCGCAATCACAACCGCCACCTTCGTTGATAATCCAGTCTAATACGCTTTCAACATCTACCTTTTGTTTTTCTAAAAACTCTCTTGTGAAAGTCAGACTATGATCGCAACCGTCATTTGTTTCTAATTTCTCGTCTACATAATCAAAGAGATTCCAAAATAATTCTTCGTCCATAGGCAAACTATCTTGAAAATTCTGTTTTTCTTTAGCTTTATAGTCTTTCAATAATTCCTTTTTACGCGCTTTATCCATTATGATTACTCCCTTTTATGTCTTATAAGTTATAGCTCATGACTTATATCTCAAGCCTTATTTCTCATATAATTCTGGTCGTTCTAAAACTGTGCCATATTTTAATTTTGGTAGTTTAACGAATTGAGGATACAACTGCTTAACCTCTTTACAAGATTTTAACGTAAGATGTTCTAGATTATTGAGTTCTAAAATGGGAGAGTAGTCTTTATCTATCACCTTTGCCGTTAAAAAGCTAAAAAAGCGCAACTGTTTCATATGGCGTAAAAATTCTAAGGATTGAACCTTAAGAATTTTTGGCGATGCAAAATCACCTTCTAAGGCGAGACTTTCAAGATGTTTTAGATTAGCTAATGGCGCATAATCATCAATTTGTTGAAAGTTTTCAATCGACAGCGCTACTAAATTTACTAATCTTGAAATAGGCTCTAAGCTCGATACACTTCTTCCGGACCCAATGTGTAGATATTCTAGTTCTTGTAAGTTCTCTAATTTTGAAATATCTGGATAAACGCCCCATTTTATATGTAACCTTTTAAGTCTACGCTGGGCACACACCGCATCAAATAACTCCTGTGGCATTCTTGTACAAAACATGAGCTCTGTAAAAGTATCTGGATTATTTACTAGAAAATCACACCACTCCATCCAAATTCGCTTCTTATCTTTAGCAGAATAAGACTCATCTAACTGTGTGCAGTTGATTATCAGCTTGTCTTCACCATCATATTCAGAGACCTCTACCACAGATTTAGGCCGTGCGTCATCCTTATGATAGTAGTCAAAGCCATATTTAATTTGCTTTTCCGTTAACACTGCCATGTTACAATTCCTCTTCTTCGCTAGTCGCATAATCAGTTAAGCTATAACTAGATCCATAACCAACAAATTTTAATGAACTTAGCAAATCGATACAAGTACATGCCCATTAGTGTCTAGCACTTGTTTATAGAAGCGTTTCATTTGTTCGAAATCATGAAGAAGTTCGTCTTTAATTTCTTCCTCTTCCTCATCGTAGTCCCAAATATTTGGGTAAAGTTCTGCTTCTTTGCAAGCAGTCATATCAAAAGATTCGAGTGCACTTTCAATATCAAATTGATCTAGAGCTGCCACGATATTGGCTAAATGATTGTGTTCTGTATATGCTACATAGTCTGATATATCCTCAACAGCCATTACGCCTAGTACCGCTTGGCTAAGAGGATTTTTATCGTCTTTATGGTCAGTGCCCACACCAGTTAGCACAAAATGGAGTACATCCCACATCTTGTCGATATCAAGCAATAACTCATCGTCGTCATTCCACTCTTCAACACTTTCAAGAATTTCCTCTTCTTCTGAGCCCATGGCTTTAAGCTCTTTTAAATTTACATCGCTTAAACAGCTATAATTAGCAATTAGTCCCATAGTCTAAACCCTCCGTAGATAACTAGTAATCTAGAATCTCCCTAGATATTTAATAATCATGATTTCTATAAACATTTAATAGAGTATAACCTCCATAGATTATTAGTGGTCAATCTCTGTCAGTAGTTCTAGCAATTTTCCCTCTTCTTCATTAGCTCCATCCAATGATGGCTTACCAAGTAAAAGCACTTGCAGTGAGTAATAATAGAAGCTAAAGAATAAATCAGCAGGGAATACATCCTCTTCCTCATATCTAAGAATATCTTCGTCTTCATCGTACTCTTCAGACCAAAGATACTCTTCGTTGAGCATATCCGCAAAACTCGGTAGTGGATCTGCATGTTCTAGCATAAGACCATCTCTAATGCACTCTGCAATAATGATGAATAACTCAGTTAATTCTTTTACTAAATATCTTGCGACCTCATTATGACCTTGTTCTTCAAGGGCTTTTTTAAAAATGCGTAATAGAAAAATTAACGCAAAGGGCGTAGCATGCCATAAAGTCGATTGATGCTCAATGTTTTGGGCCAGCTCTTCACCTGCCGCATCAATGGCATCAACGTTCTTCATATCCCACAACACCTCAAGATGAGCAGGAAAATCTGTGGCACGGCCGTAAGTTGTGGTCAAACGATGCCAGGGTATGTCACTGACTTTCACAGTTTCTATATATTGTTTCGTCACAGTATCCATTAAATTTACACCTTTATAGTAACGCATTCTCCCGAAGATTATTTCTGAATAACCTCTTTCACCAATTCATAGGTATCTATAAAATTAAGAAATAAAGTTTACCTATCTAAACTTATTCACAATACCCTATATTTAGAGTTTCTCTAGTGTGCAATCATGTCCACTATTATCTGTATCTAAGATGATGTCCTCAATCTCATCCATTGTTTCTTTTCCTAAATTTCTAATACTTTTATCATAAGAAATCCACCGAATATGGATAGGCTCACCATATTCATGACGACCAAAACCACCGCGGAGTACATCGTTGAAAGCATCTAAATTATCTCCAATGTGCCAGCCTAAATCATCTGTAAACACAGCCTCTACTTCTTGATAAAACCCTTTCATATTAGAAAATTTTCGGCCATCAATAGTAAACACTTGCCTAGACATAGCATTTTTTGTATCAACTTGATTAAGCCTCTCCATTATGACTTTACCCCGTAATTATTTCTGAATAACCTCTTTCACCAGTTCATAGGTGTCTATGAGACGCAGTTTTCCTATCCTAGGATTATCTGTAATCTCCTCATAGATATCTTCCAACGTGCGTCTTGGTGCTAGTGTCCACAATTTACACGGATATAGTTCAACAGCCCCAATGATTTCTAAATTTTCTAGCAATAGGCCTAGGTCTTTATGATTAAACCAACAGTCGGTATCGATACCGAAATTTGTATTGTCTTTCCGGCAGGCGATTTTACTATTTAAAAACTGCTCCATTGTAGGTTTCTCTTTTTGTAAAAGCCGCGTACAGGCCAAATGGTACTCGATTTTCCGCGGTGATTGATCCACGTCAGATACAAAAATAGCTCCATACTCGTTTTCAAACTTAACAGCTAATACGTCGCCCACCTTAAAATGAGGTTCTCGCTTTGTTTTAGATTTACGAACCTTTAGAGGCTTTGGATTTTCACTTTGTAGTTGTACGGCTAACTTATCTAACACCTTTTGACGTTGTTTGAGCGCCTTACTATCAATTTCTAGCCAAAACTCATGAGCGCCCTTCGCGATTATGTCTAATGCTTTCTCTTTGATATCCTGCGATAAATGACCTATCTTCCACAGCGAATAGGCTACGGCAGTCCAATAAATTTCTGTATAGAATTCATCAGTACAAAAATTCTGCTCTTCAGCCAAAATTTCTGAAACAATTGTATCAATACTAGTGCCATCTCTATAGCGCTCAACAATCAAATTATAAATATCATGACCATCATCACTATCTATAATTTTTACTCCATCAATAGCCATATAATTCTCCTTTTAAGCAATACGTCTAGAAAAACAGATTTTGTGATTCTGTAACGGTTCCATCATCTTCATGGAAATAACAAATATATAAAGGAGCTCGATGTGCAGCGTCATAGAATTTTTGTAATTCAGCAGCCACATTTGCTTCTAAAGGCATGCCTAGCGCCTGAACAACGGTTTCCCATACATCCATTTCTGTATAAGAGACGATTTCATCATGACGCTCATTGGCATAGGTTTCGAGAGTAGATATGTCCGTATATTGGCTAGCGTCACAATAATCATGCCAACAAATGCTGTACACAAATAAATGGATTAAATCATCTACACTTTCAGCTATACGACCACATTCCCCTTCGCTACTCATATACCCGATAGAGCCATCCTCTAATTGATGATATTCGCCACCGGCACCATCACGAGCAAAGGCTTTGCCGGGTAAAGAGAATGTGCATCGCCCTTCAGCAGTATCTCGTTCTTCCAACCCGTCTAATAGGCAGAAATCAAATAGCATATCAAACTCTTCAGCTAGTTTAGCGTCATTTCGTAATGTTTCTAAATAGTCCATATTGATAACCTCTTATTCTATCGGCTCATTACCGGTTATTTCATCTATTATTTTCTCGTAATTCTAATAATGCAGAAACTTCATCCATGTCGAGATTAAACATGTTACTTTCAAGATTGATAGGCTCGAAATAGTAACGAACTGTATCTGCACCAAATTCATCTTCTAAATTGGCCCATTCTGCCCCTGAAAGCACGGTAAAGCCGAGCGCATCGTTTCCAAGGCTTTCAGCAAACCAACGCACCTCATAATCAGGCTGAACGAAATCGTTGAAATATTTGATGGTCACATCTCGATCTTGCTCATCACCGTAAGGAATCTGCAGCTCTTTATCGCCTTTTTGTAACACAATATCGTCACCATAAGCCTTGCCATTACTAACCGTTTTAATATCGATAGGCTCATCCATCATGTCATTAAAATAGCGCACTACATCTTCGTCGTACTCGCGCCAATCAATCCAGATGATAGCTTCGGAATCAAATAAATCATTTAGATCCACATCATTGGCAAAAAAGCTTCTTAATTCTTTATACAGATTTTCTATCGTCTCTCTCCTGTTTATTATTTATATTGAAAGTTAAGCCTTGCCATACTAACATCCAATAGACTCTCTGCTTAGCTCAGCTATACAAACAGCTCCATTTCTAACAAGTACGCTAAAGCGTTTCATATATAACATCTTGTCGAGCAGTAAAGTTTTCATCAAAAGATACTAATACATATAGTTGTCCCACGATCGATTCGCCCACATCATAACCTAGTGCAAATGCTCCATAGCAGCCGGATGTATCTAACATAATATCTGTTAGTTTTAGCACCACAGACTCATCTGGAGGCATCTCCTTTTGGATGATTTTCTGTGCCACTCGGTCTAATTCATCTAATTTAGCATATAACTGTAGCCAAAATGTTAGTGAAAGCATCTCGTCCTCTGTATAACCAGAGCAGCTAATATTGAGGCTATTGAAGGCTTGTTCTACATTTTCTACTTGAGTCTTTACTGTATCCTCTACAAGATTTTTTACTTGAGTCTCTATTGTATGATTTTCGTGATTTGCGACTCCATCGGCCACTAATTGACGGGCTATAAAGTAAACGCCATGCGGTTCTACAGTCCAGCTTTCAACGTTCCATAATGTCATTAATTCAGATTTTATCATTATGATACCCCACTAGTTCGCCACACTCCGCTAGTTCATTATCCTGCAATATCCGCACTAACAGGGTTCCCATCCGCATCAATATTGGCTATGATGCAGTGTCCCCAGAAAATATCGTCATCGTCATAATAGACCTCTATGGTACCATCATTGCGAAAAGCCAATTCGCCCATCGTAATACGCTTAGCAAATACATCTGCCGTAATCGGATCTTGGTCGTCGTTGTCTAGCCAATCATTAGCAAGATCTAGCAATGTTTCACTAATATATGCACTAATTCGTTGTTCAAAGTCTTTGAAATTATCGATTTTATTGAAAGCCTCCAATGCCACAGTGCAGCTTTCATCAGAACCCTCGTCCACATCAAGAGTGAATGCATAATCATCAATTCTCGCTGTGTAATATTGATACTCTCGATTTAACAGGAATTCACCCCTGTCAGTATGAAGGTATTTAGGGGTTTTCAAATACGCCGACAACGCCTCTAATTCGCTATGTTTAGCGTGCTCCTCTAACACCTCGAGCACATAATAGCGATTATTCCAAGAGGGACGCATATAGCCTAAATCCTCTAAGGGCTTAGCTTTCTTAACTAACAGTTTATAGACACCGTGTGGCTCAAAAGAATAACCCCATCGATCATCAAGGCCCTCAATAATCCACGTCAAAATGCCTTCGCTACGGTCAAGCACGCCAGTTCGAGTATCTAGGATAGCATCGGTAGACACCAGTGGTCTATGGTACTTATCTAAATAAGGACTAGCCCCATTTGCATCGCTACGCGGCAATGCATAGATTTCAAACACTTCCGGCTCAAACTCGGCTTCATATTCTGGTAGACGTACAATACTCATATGACTCTCTCCTATTCATCACATTTATACAGTGCAAACTGTTTACAGTTAAGAATTACGACCATTTATAGATACTGCCACATTATAATCATGCCACTACATCATAATTTTCGTTACATCACAAACGTTCAGCTACATCGATTCTATGTAATAGCTCTTTCGCTAGTTCTTGGGCTCTTTTAAATTCCTCATTTGAAAGTACCATGAGCACCAAACTATCTGTACCGATGTCCATGCCTACTAACTTATGGTTTTTCCACGTGGAATTAAAATGTGCGCACCAGTCCCCAATATATTGACTATCATCGAATGCGGATGTATCAATAGATACATCTCCAGTTAAATTTTCATCAGTAGATAAATTTTTATTATGGATTAACTTCTGCACATTATAAAGAAAATCCTCTAATTCGATTTTCAAAGATAACTCTACAGCACGACCAGTAGATAGCAACTTCTCATAGAGATTCCACCAGCTATCTTCTAGTTCTTCCATGGAATGTAACTTTGCCTTGGACATGAATGATTTGGCTTGTTTAGCATCGCCTAGCAACAACGTTGCTAACTCTGTAAATGTCAGTTTCGTCTGATCGATATCTAGATACGCTACTTCCACACACGAACTACAATCAGGTACTCTGCGTTTTTTCACAAAAGCCCGCATCATCTTCACTGCGTCAGGATAGCTTACATCAGCCATACGATAGGTCTTGCCATCTATATCTAAGAATAAATCTACTGCATCCTGCTTTTTACCTACACGTGCTTTCATGGCTGTACATCCATCGATGGCATGAGGTGGGTATAATTCAACATACATGAAATATCCATCATGCATAGCCTTTAATGTATTATCTATACCTACTATATTAAAACCATTCCGATTATAATCAGGGCTCTTCATATGCCATTCTTCGTAATTGTCGAAAAGTTTTTCTTGAATCCAATTGTAAAAGCTCATATATACTCTCCACTATATACTGCAACTTATATGTAATACATATCTTAATTAATGTCTTAATATGTATCTTAATTATATCATTATTAAGGAATACTTATAATAAAAGCACTGCACTTTTACATTTAAAAGAAATACATATTATAAAGACACTGTACGTTCATATTTAATAGAAAAAATACCCCTACAAGATACATCTTGTAGGGGTATTAATCACACTATTTGGATTCTTATTTAGATTCTAATTTATTTAGATTCTAATTTAGCTGCCAATTCACTATATTTTTGTGCTAATTCATTATACTTTTCAGATAGGTCTTTCATATCTTTCTTGAGTTGTGCCGCATCTTCAGTAGTTACCTCTTCGGAGCTTTTACCAAATTTGAAATTAGCACCTAAGCTAATAGAATTACGACCATTACCAACGGTAGTAGCAGCATTAAACATTGTATTTTTATTAGGGCGATAGAAGGCACCTAAAGCTGCTGCATTAGCATTTTTATAATTACCAAAGCCAACAGGGTAGGACCATTTATCATGTTTATCGAAATCTAATGGATGCAAGCCAGCAAGCGCTGCAGAAGCCGCTACTACGCTAGATACTTGTTGATCCGTATACGCTTTAGCTTCATTCAAGCCATTCGCGCCACCATTAATAATACGATTATTTAACGTATTAATATCGCCTTCGATCGTAGTGATACGGTTTTCATGATTATCTACTACATCTTTAATAGCATGTAGTTGAGAGCCATTGACTGCATCAGTAGATGTAGCAGATACACGACCTGCTGCTACATTTGTAATGGTACGTTCTGCACCACTATCACCAATGCTCAATGTACCAACGGCATTTCCACCAGCAAAACTATATGTTCTGCCGCCGATAACACCGGAACTAGTAGATACAGCTGTGTCAGTAACAGACTTAGCACCTAGAGCAATACTGTTATCTGTAGCAGCCTTCGCATTTGTACCGATAGCGATGCCATTTTCCTTTGTTGTAGTTGCGCTATGACCGATTGCTAAAGAGTCCTTTTCTGCTGCTTTAGCTAATGTACCGGCAGCAAAGGCACTTTTACCAGCACTAGTAGAATAGTTACCTAATGCTACAGAATCCTCATTAGAAGCTGCAGTTTTAAAGCCCAATGCTGTAGAATACGCACCACTAGCATTTGCATAAGATCCCACTGCAGTTGTATTCATAGCAGTTGCTTCCGCATTAAAACCAAATGCAGAGGACTGATTACCAGAACCTGTGGAGCTATAACCTACTGCTGTAGCGTAATCATTTTTTGCTTTTGCATTATAGCCAATCGCTGTGCCCATAATGTTATTGGCCTTTGCATTATTACCAATAGCCACAGTATTTTGAGCAGTTGCTTCTGCTTTACGACCAATAGCGTATGCATCATCGTACGTTGCTTTAGCACTATCACCGAAGGCGATAGCATTATTACCTTGCACCTTGGCACCAGTACCACCTACCAAAGCATTATTACCTTTAATGGTATTATTCTTACCTAAAGCCACAGAGTCATGTCCGTCAATACTATTATATGAACCAACTAATAAAGAATTAATCGCATTGTCATTATTGGCATGGCCAAAGCCGCCTACGATATTATTATTAGTACCACCAACATTATTGCTAGTACCTACTACCAAGCTGTGAGTAGCAGAGTTTGTATTATACCAACCTGCTACGATACTGCCCGGACCAGATGCAGTATTATTCATTCCAGAGGTGATACTATTAGAAGCAGAAGGTCGAACTGTATTATTGTCACCACCGAGCAATATATTATTTACAGGAGAGAACATACCATTCTCAACTTTGTTATTTCCACCATAAGCAATGGAATTCTGCATACTTAATGGCGCAGCAGTGGTAGCACTAATATCTAAGTTGGATGCTGCAAGTGCTGTTGTAGTAATACCTGCGGTAATCATAGCCGTTAACAGTAATTCTTTTTTCATTTGGTTTCCCCTTTTAAGACAACACAAACAATAAACCTAAAAAAAGATTCAAAGCTATCTAATGGAACTTGAATCTTATTGTACCCCTCTATACACTATTCATTGTCAAAATATGAATAAAATATGAATATTGCCCTAATATTATAATTCTAGCTCATAAAAATTGCAAGATAATACAAAAAGAAGGTATACGGCTTATAAAAGCTGTATGCCTTCTTTATATAATGATCAAATAAATTCGAAATGATCATCAACAATCTTATTCAATTGTGCTGCGATTTCAGCAAATTCACAGTTCAAATCTAGTGTTCTAACACTTATCTTATTTCCACTCATCATATATGTATTATTGGGTTGAATTTCATCATCTGTTTGTGCATAAAGTAACATTCCCGAAACCTTTGAATGTTCTCTTAACTGATAAGATTTATTTTTGACATATGTAAAAATCTGATAAAGATTATGTGAGTGTATCTTATGTGTATCATATCGTGTTTGGGTATTACTAGAATAATACTTAGCATCGATAATAAGCACTTTATCATTATAAGTAAGCATAATATCACTCTTCATAATAGGAAGCATATATACTTCACTATCATCAAGTGCCCATTTTATTTCCGATGAACTAACTGATATCTGTGGATAATGTCTACGGTAATACTCAAAAATAAATTTCTCATACAGATGATGCATTTGTTGTTCATCTAAAAAGTCCATTAACCACTTAGAGCCATCAGAATTAGACTGTAATAGCCCCTTAATAATCATATGACATACAGAAACTAACATCTGATATGTTCGATTATTACGATTATAATGCATATTCCAATTAATATTATTGACATCAAGAGAGCTTACATCGCTAAAATATACTAACAATCTACGAAGTTCCTTTTTCCGATTTTTAGAAATGTCGGATCGAATAAGTAATTCTAAGGTTGATTTGATGATTCTATTCATATAGATATTTTCTGAAAAAATATCATAAGAGCAAACTACGTGATTTTTATGTATACAATTAGTTTTTATAGATTCTGATAATTCGAATCGACCACGAGGTAAGCATAAAGGTTCTACCTTCTCTAAATAACCCTTTCCAATTCCACGCTTTATCTGAATAGAGACACCTCTAGCTAAAACTGAGGATAACATTTCTAATATATTATCAAACTGTTCAATCGATACGTGCTTATAGCCTTGTGGATTTAATGCTCGAAAGGCATAAGATAACATATAGTAAATATTTCGAATAGGTATCACTGAATAGCACTCCTTAAATTATTACTCCATTCATTTACCATATCAGCATCGTCAAACCAGTACTCACTCAAAAGAGGAATTATCTCAAAGTCAACAATTCTTGTAAGTGCTGCTTCCAATTCATGCGTTTCAAATTTATCTAAATCACAGAAATAACTATGTCCTATACAAAAACCTATGCCTAAAGTTTCATCTGATTTAATAGCTAGATTAAGCTGCTTGATACATTCTATAAGTTTATCAAATTTATCATTATTGAGAGACTTTTGATAAGACTTAAAACCATAAGACTCAAAAGCTGGCTTAAGCTCAAAGAATGCAAATCGTCTTCTTAATGCATAATCTAGCATAGCTAAGCTACGGTCTGCAGTATTCATCATCCCAATAATATAAAGGTTCTCTGGAATAGAAAACTTCTCATCTGCATAAAGTAATTGTAAAGCTACACCCCTCTTATCACTTTCTAGCAGCATGAATAGTTCCCCAAATATTTTGCTTAAATTACCTCGGTTAATTTCATCAATAATAAAGAAATAATCATTATCGCTATCAACCTCAGCCCTTTTACAAAATTCATAAAATACGCCATACTTAAGTTTAAAGCCATTTTCAGAAGGACGGAATCCCATTATAAAGTCTTCATAGGAATAGCTTTGATGAAACTGTACCATCATAACACGATTAGGATCTTTTACCCCCATCATAGAGTAAGCGAGACGTTTCGCAGCAAAAGTCTTACCCACACCAGGTGCGCCTTGCAATATAATATTTTTCTTGCCTTTAACAAGTGATACCAGTGTATTATAAGTTTCATCATTCATATAGACAGAGTCAAGGAATCGGTCCTTATCATATGTAGGGTAACTTGTTTCTATCGTTTCAACATCATCCAGCATATTCCTATCAAAGAAGAGATTTAGCTGTTCAACATAATCTGTAAATGATGTAATATCAGTTAAAGTCTTCATAGGTGACTGTCTTGAGCATTCCCATTCACCCCGATCAGTCCACTCAACTTTACGTATATTTCTAAATTCTCTTCGTTGAGAGTCATATATATAATCTGATTTTACAATCCCCCTACCGATAATTAGATGCATACCATTCTTCGCAAATACAATATCGCCTGGTTTCATTTCATTAGCGAATTCCCATGTAGCACATGCCCAATTAGTATAGGAGCCAGAGGGGTCATAACACTCCTTCATTTTCTGCTTCATTTCACCTTTGCTATTATAGTCATTTAAATCCCCTATTGCATCCCAGCCTATAGCCATAATATTATTATCGTAACATTCATTCCAAATATTAGCACCTTCACCAGGAGAATAGATCCAATAATGTATTGTTTCTATATCATCATCAGCTAAAGCAGCCCCTTTAGCTCTAGCCTTGCTTTGTTTCTTTTCAGCACGTTTCAGCCGATTAACTTCCTCTGAGTATCTCCACGCCTCAAAACTTAACTCCATAAAGTTTTTAAATGTACTCTGTTCACTACTTAAAAAGGCCCTTAATTTATCAACTATTTCAAAATATTTAGATGCTGGAATTTTATCTCCACTAATAATTGGAAGATTATTAACTAAGTCAAGTGGCATCTTACCAGACACATAAATGTACCACGTATTTCTTCTATCTAAATTTAGAAAATGAGTTGGTGCAATCCAATATAACCCCATAGTGATCTTACTCGTTCCATTACCCTTCTTATTAATTGCTAGGTCAAAATATTGAGATAATATCAAAGCATTTTCTGAACTCGAATCATTGGCATACAGAAGTGCAGACTCATAAAGGTCCCAAAAAATATCTATATCATCTTCATCTCGTTCATCAATAAAACAATAGTAGGTAGCATTTTGATTCATAAGTAATGGAATTCCATCAAATGATGTAGGTATAGGTGTCTTGATATCAAATAGATTAGCAACTGTAGAAATAATCTTATTTCGATTATCAACAGTCATAGAACTTTTATTAAATAAGCCAAAAATAGTGAACGGATCTATATCAACAAGCTGCTTATTCCGTTCTAAAGTTGGCATATCTATACCTGTAAGCTCATAAATTTTCTGTACTTTTTCTATAAGAATCTCCCGATTATTCTTATATTGTAATAAAGTATTAGCAAATTCCTTATAAAAATCAATCCAATCAAATTGATTAGTATTATTCATAATATAGTCTCCCTGATTATATTTTCCCAATTCTAACACCAAAACCAAACTAATACAACATAGCTTAGAGCTTTATTCCAATAAAATTCCTAATTTATATTTTTCAAAGTAAGAAATTAATATTTATCGGAATCTCTTACTTACTGTTATTAAACATTAAGATTTTTTACTCTTGAATATAAATTTAATAATTCTTGAATATCCATATCTAGCAATGGTTCATACATAAAAGAATTTAAATGAATATTTTCAGGTGTCATTATATTTACTTCATCTAAAATCTCAATAGTTCTCTTCGGCACAAACTGTTTTACGACGCTATATAGCTCTCTAGTTTGATTATTTGCATTATCAAGATAATTACAAAATTCATCAAATGATTCTCGCCTTTCATTCCACGTAATTGGCTCTGGCCTATTTTCTAATACATTAAACATAAATCGCTCTGCTTTATGTCTAATAGCCATTGCTAACAATAGTTTATACTCCAAATCACAATCAACAGTAGTTACTTTATCGGCTTCTTTATATAATGCTTCACATACTTTCCAATCTAATTCTATATCTGATTTAAATGTATCTATATTCAAACATCTATTATATATATCTAATAAATCATTAAAGATAATGTTATTTGTCTCATGTTTTATATGGAGTAAACTTGTCAAAAGTAAATAGTCCTTATTCTTAGAATAGTCTTTAACTGTATATTCAATTATATTTCTCACAAAAGGAATAAGTGCGAGTACATTAACTAGATTAGGATTATTCTTCCACGGTATAAATGGAGATTTTTTTTGATACTTTTCCTGCGTTAAAACTATTTTATCTTGCTCTATATTAGTATATAACCTTGATGGTCCAAGCAATGATAACCGACCAGATATGGTTCTATGAAAATCAAAATTATGAGAAAGGATTAACAAATAAAACTTATTATTCTGTGCAATTTCATACAAATACTCTACAATCGCATATTTATTTTTATAATCAAATGAATCTGCTATATCATCAATAATAAACACTATTTCACGGCCAGTATTTTTTAGCTTTTCTATATCAAAGATTATATTTAAAAGATATAGGGCTCTTTTTTCACCTTGACTAAGTACATCAATATTATCTAATCTACTTCTATCTAAACTAACGCTTTTACCATTCTTTTTAAATGTAAACTCAATTTTAGGAATACTAGATCCTATTATTGTGCTTTTATAATTTTGAATAGACATCTTATACGGAAGGGTAAATCGTTCTTCAAAAATACGTAAAGCCTTACTCCATTGAGTATCTTCAAGATTAATTGTTCCTAGTTTATCTTCTAATAAATTATATTTATTTTCCAACGCTTGAAATATTTCTATATGTTTTTTTATATAAGAAATCCATAACTGTTTCTTAAAAAAGTCAAGTCTACTACTTTTAAGATATGGTATTATATGAGGATTATTTTCAATAATATCCCTCAAAACTATTCCCTTACTGTCATTCAATAGTTTTTCTATTTTTGTATAAGCATTTACTTTCTTTAGCTCTGATTCAATTTCATCAATCTTTCCTTTTAAATCATTAGAATTATTAACTATATAATCTCCATCCAAAGTAATCTTATTCTCTTTTACAAAGAAGTGATTACTATCTAGTGCCTTATTAATATTTTTTAATTTACCTAATGTAAAATTACCTTTATCCAAAAAGGTAAAAGATTTATAGATTTCCTCATAAGACACACAGAATTCTTCAATAGAGTCTTGAAATACTTGATTTGATATTTTCTTTAATACTGACTCATCAAATATATCCGCATATAAAATATCTTCGCAATCAATTTCCAAACTAGCCAAAGAATCTCTTATCTTCTCTAAATTTAAAAGTAACCCATCTTTGGTTAACTCTAAATCTTTTATTAATTTTGACTCTAATTCATATATTATCTGCCCTTGCAATATTCTAGATATTTTAATCCCTGAAGTTTTTTCTAGTTTCTTTAAAAATGAGTCCTGTAAACTAATTAACTCGGAAATATTTGCCTTTATCTCTTCATTTACCAATAAGGAACTTATACTATTTGATTCATAAGAGTTTTCAAAACTTTTTATTACAAATACAGAATCTTTATTTAGTGGACCTTGATCTGTAATAATCTCAATCTGACCTTCTTCATTAAATATTTCATCTCTGATTTCAGATTCCTTGCCATTCTGTAACATTTTAAATGTTTTAGCAAAAGATGTCTTCATAAGCCCATTTCTTGCGTATATTGCGAATACATTTGTGTTTGAATCTTTAAAATTAAATTTATAATCTAATGTATTGATACCATAACAATTAGATAACTTACATTGTAAAAATTCCATATAACTTCCCCTAAATTTCCCTTTACATATTTTCTATTAATACTAGAAAATCTAATTTATATACTTTTATATTATCACAAAAATTATAGTCTATCTAAAATACATTTATAAGTATACTTATCAATAGTATAAGATTGATAAAATATTCTTTCCAATACTATTATTATCACTACCTAAAATCTCGCTACTAAAAATGATTGAGAAAATATAATAAATATATTAATATAAACTTATATACTTCATCTTTTCTTCATCTCAAAAGGAGGTCATCCTATGCGTTCTCTATTAAAAGTATTATTTTTAACCTTAACACTTATAATCAGTATGTTTACTGTAAGTCATGCCAGTCTATATCCCGACTATCTCGGAGGAGATACAAATTTTGTACTGGTAGATGGACACATGGGCCGAGCATGGTATATTGATAAAAGTTCACTAAATGTTCAAAAATATGCTCCGCCACAATATATAATTTCTGTGAATACAGCAGTAGTAGAAAATGCAGACAAAGGCAATATAACAATCTCAGATATTAAAAACCTAAGATTTTTCTATAACTCTGATTTAGGAAAAATGTATTATGATTCAACAGGAAATGATAGTTGGGTATATATTAAGCCAAGTTCTCCATGGGCAAATTATGGTAGTATACGTCCGGCTGCAGAAATGGCATTTGCAATGGCATATCATATGAAATTTTATGATTTATATGATGATGACTTTTATATTCGAGGTATCTCCGCTCACTAAAACTCAATTATATAGAAAAAGACTTCAGATAAATAATTTATCTGAAGTCTTTTCTTTTAGAAATTATAATGGCCTTTTTCTCTTACTACATTAAGAACGCTTTCAGCTATTGGAGAACTACTAGCCTTATTAGCATGACCTTTAGCCGTACCTTCATTTAATGTATAAAACCAAATGTATTGATCATGGAAAAAATGATATGTATCAGTATTAATAAGTTTTCCATTTGCAACTATTTTGACATCAGCACGGATATCTGCAGTTTTAAATCCACTAATAGAATCCCTATCTACATAGTAATCAATATGCCTACCATTATCAGTACTAAATACCCATACATCTTCAGCAGATACATTTTCAATAGTATTCGCAAACAAACTTAAACTTAATACACTTCCCAATAAAATAATTTTCCCTAATTTCATAATACAAAATCCTCCCTATATAATAAAATGGTGCGCCTAGAGGGAATCGAACCCCCAACCTACAGTTTAGGAAACTGACGCTCTCTCCGGTTGAGCTATAGACGCATGTATACTTTATTATATCGTTTTTAATAAAGTATACGCAAGGCGCCCTTATTGTTGTAGGTATTGGTTATTTACTTGTTTTTGTTCTTCTGGGCTAAGATTTTGGTAGCCTTTAGCTAATGCACTTACCCAAGATCCATAAGCAGGGTTTGGGAATACCACAAAGGTAGTACCGAAGTCTTCTTTATGAGCATCGATGATACTATTTCTTTCAGCTAGTGTCTTACCTTTTGTGCCAATCGGGAAGTCACCAGCGTTATCGCCCATGTATAGAACGACATAGTATTTTTTAGCAATCGCATCGAAGCGAGGTTGTTTGTCAGAGTCTTTTTCGAATAGTAGTACATGGTCTTTATCGACGGATGGGAATCCTAGTTCCTTAAAGTTTTGTACTGTTGCATCATAGTTAACAGGTGCATAGCGGTTTGAAACATAGAATATTTCAACACCTTGTTTATGTACTTCATTTAGGAATTCAACAGCTCCAGGCATGGCTTGTGATTTCCCTTGATGCACCGCTTGACGCCACCAAGGAGCATCGAAGCGACCATTGCCGTTAGCGATGCTTTCACCCATCAGTTTTGTATTGTCTACTACTGTTTCATCCGCATCAAGAACGATAGCTAAAGGTTTTCTTTGATGAGATGGATCAGTAACAGCCATCTTAACGGCATTCAGTGCCACATTGTACCCTTGATATGCCAGTGCTCTATACTCCGCAGAAGTGCGCATCCATAACAGCCCCATCGTCTCAGTATCAGCTTGGTACTGCTGCTTTTGCTTCAGTGCTGCCTGCTCATCTAGTACTACTGCCGCTTTTGCCGGCTCACTGTTAGCAGCTACAGTATTAGCTACCGTATTCGTAGCCGCTATACTATTAGTCGGTTGAGTTGATTGAACCTGCGCTACCATCGCTGTAGGAACTACAGGATTTGCCTTCACTGTCGTCGGAGAGTCCGCCTGCACTACAGAACCTACGCAAAGGCTACCACCAAGGCAAGCCACCGCTACATACCATGCCAAACTACTACGTTTCATAATTGCCTCCTATTCACATTTGCTCTCTGTATACATACAATACATAATGTAATTCTACATAGTTATGCAAAATCCCTCTATAGATTTGTATGTTTTCCCAAAATAATAAAGAGCCTATACATAATATCTCCATTCAATTAAATTTAGGTAGCTGTATACACTCTTTTAGAGATAAGTAAATACATCTTTAAATCTATCTATACAAAGAATATGCTATAATACAGCTGTTGATAGTATTAGAGAGTTCTTATTCAAAAGAGGTATATGTAATGAAACTATGTAAACGATCAATTATTACCAGTTCACTATTAGCTGTATTGGCTATATCATCTGCGTACGGGGCTACACCTGTACAACCAAGTGAAAGCACAGATACTGCAGTGGTTGATATGGATTATTCTAATATTCCAGAGTTAAAAAAATCTATCGAAAGCGCAACACCTGCTATGGTGCAATCTACGCTTGATGCTTCTAATGGAAAACCTACTAAAGATAAGCCCATCTATTCAACGGTGACTATGTCTGGTAACCGTGTTGTATCCGTAAAAACTTACAAAACTAAAGAAGAACAAGAAAAAGCCATGTTAAAAGAGCGTAAACGCTTAGACAAGGTCACTGCTGAACGTCAGGCTAAAAGAAAAGACGAAACACGCACAGATATGCTAAAAGGTTTAACACCAATACCGTCCTATCCACCGGTAAGCGAAACACGCGTATTACAAAGTGAAATGTTCTCTAGACCATTCGGCAGACAACTAGATTTGCGTTTAGTAGAGGCCTATACACAAGATTATGACAAGGCCAAACCTGGCGATATTTATGTCTATTCAGATTATGTGGACTACACATCTAAGCAGCTATTAGGTGAAAAAGATGGTACCACTGCTATTTCAGCTATGATACTACGTGTAATCATGAGAAAAGACGAAAACAAAGCTTTCAGCATTGATGTAAATGCGTACTTCATAAATCCAACAACACATGCCATTTCCATAAGTCGGTCCGAAGATGTAAAGGGTATCGATATCAAGAAAGAGGAAAGAGCTGAAGCTGTATTTAAACTACCTTCACACCAACTACAAGCCGGCGATCCGCAGTATGAAATTGCTAAGCTTATGTACCAAGACTTAACGAATAAGAAATTTGATTAGCAATATTTAAATACACTCACCATGACAAAAGCCCCTCCTTACTATGAGCTACATAGCAAGGAGGGGCTTCGTTTTAATTTAAGGAAGTTCTTTTAATCGTCAGTGTTATTCAGAGAGAGTATCTTTGTTATGTAAATAGTACTTATAATAGTACTTATAATACTATTTTACATCGCTAAAATCAATGTCCATACCCAAAGCTTTAGCAATGCCTTCACCATAAGCTGGATCACATTGGTAGCAATGTTTTGCATGACGTTCTTTGATGAAATCAGGTACACCATTCATAGCCGCTGCCGTATTGTCAAACAAGGCTTGTTGTTGTTCAGGGCTCATGAGGCGGAACAATTTACCTGGTTGTGTAAAGAAGTCAGAGTCGTCTTCATAGAAGTCATATTGGTAGGCTGGACCAGATACGTCGAGAGGAGGATTTTTGAATTCCGGTTGTTCAGCCCATTCACCAAAGCTATTTGGTGCGTAGCCAATTGTAGACCCATGGTTTCCATCTATACGTCCTTGACCATCGCGATGATAGATATTTACAGGACATTTAGCGGCATTAACAGGGATTTGATAATAATTTGCTCCTAGACGATAACGTTGCGCATCCGCATAGGAGAACAAACGACCTTGAAGCATTCTATCAGGAGAGAAAGAGATACCAGGAACGATAGTAGTCGGTGCAAATGCAGCTTGTTCTACATCTTGGAAATAATTTTCTGGGTTGCGATTAAGTTCCATCACACCAACTTCAATCAATGGGAACTCATCGTGATACCATACTTTAGTTAAGTCGAATGGATTGTATGGCATATTGTTAGCTTGTTCTTCCGTCATCACTTGGATGCATAATTTCCATTTAGGGAAATCACCTTTTTCAATAGCCTCAAAGAGGTCACGTTGGTGACTTTCACGGTCACTAGCTACCACATTAGCCGCCTCAGCGTCGGAAAGATTTTCAATCGGCTGTTGGCAAATCCAATGGAATTTAACCCATACGCGCTCATCGTTTTCGTTGATAAGACTGTATGTATGACTGCCAAAACCATGCATTGTGCGGTAGGATTTAGGAATACCACGGTCACTCATGACGATTGTTACTTGGTGGATCGCCTCTGGCAAGCTAGTCCAGAAATCCCAGTTTGCTGTCGCATCGCGAAGATTTGTTTTCGGATTCCGTTTTACAGCGCGGTTCAAATCAGGGAATTGCAATGGATCGCGGATAAAGAATACCGGTGTATTGTTACCTACGAGGTCCCAGTTTCCTTCTTCCGTATAAAATTTTACGGCAAAGCCACGAATGTCGCGTTCTGCATCGGCCGCACCACGCTCACCAGCAACGGTGGAGAAACGCACGAATAACGGCGTTTGCTTGCCTACTTCAGAGAAAATTTTTGCTTTCGTATATTTTGTAATATCGTTAGTTACTGTGAAAGTACCAAATGCACCGGATCCTTTAGCATGCATGCGGCGTTCAGGAATCACTTCGCGCTCAAAATGAGCTAATTTCTCCATGAGCCAAACATCTTGCATCAGTACAGGACCACGTTTACCTGCTGTAGCAGAGTTGCGATTATCAGGTACGGGAGCGCCAAAGGCGGTTGTTAGTTTCTTTTCATTATTCATATTACAAACTCCTACTTAGAGATCAAAATGAAAGTAATTTACTTTACATAATTTTTAGATTATATATCTCAATTAAGATAAATATTATTAACGGATAATTATTATCCATTAATCTGTAATTAGAATATCACATTTTTTTTAACAGAACAACCCTAAACCTTTATAAATCTTGTATACACGATATCATTTACAAGAACCAAAATGAGAATTGTGGCATTATATATATTTAAATGCGAACTAAATCACTCTATCAAAATAAAAAACACCTTGCTTCTATCATCAACGTGTAGATCACAAGGTGTTTTCATTCAATTTATGCTGGACGGCTCCAGTCGACTTGTACGTCGATAGCTTCCCACATGCGTGTTAAAGCTAATTTTAGGTTATCCAAAGATTCTAATGGTTTTACATTCAACCGTTCATATGTATCAAGACCTGTAGCATGCTCGATGGCATGTTCGTCGTTCAAGTAAGCGATAACCTTATCAACCCACTCTTGTTCAGGTAAATCTACGGACACTGTTTTTGCTTCTGTGTCATAGGACAAGAAGCCATTGCTGTTAATGCCATAATGGATGGCTACGCGAAATAAACTCATATCTATACCTCTCTTGCGGTAATTTTTAAACACTATATCCATATTGTAACATGAATAAATATATTAGCGAAAGTATTCAATATAAACTTTATGAGTCTATTGTATCAAGTTATATGTCTTCGTTAATGTCGTCTACATCACCATTCTTATATAGGTCAAGGCCCTTATCCATTTTAGTAGATTCCACATCCTCATTAGTAGATTGTGCATCTACTGCGGCCTTTAGTTCCGATCGTTTTCGACGCGTTCCATGGTCTCCGTGAAAGCGCTGCCACAGCGCCCCGCTCATGATGACGGTCTCCCCAAATTTAGACTCTAACGAATCGAGTACACCAGCAAGCTTATCTTCTGTTTTATCCTGTGGCGATTCAAAGAGGCTATCTTGCATAGGTACCTCTTCGTCGAGGCCACTTACGGTGAGACCTAATAGTCGTATAGGCCCAGGAGGATCTATCCATCGGGTTTCCTCAGAAGAATACGTAAAGGCTTTAGCCTGTACCTTAGTTGTAGCACCTAAGGATTCAAGCTCTTTTGCTTTTCCTTTAGGTTTCTTACTCGTCTTATCTTGCATAAGCTTGTTCCAAAGGAGCAGCGCAGTTTCGAAGAACACATGCTCATGGTCTGATGGTGTATCTAAACGCTTTTGGCGGGATACGGTGGTGAAGTCATCGTACCGAACCTTAATGGACACGGTGTGACCTAAGAGATTACGTTTTCGCAATCGTTTTGATAAGCGATTCGCAAAGTATCTAAACTCTAGTTCAATAGCACCACCGTCAGTTAAATCTTCTTCGTATGTCTCCTCCGCACCAATAGATTGTATTTTGCGATCTGTTTTCACCGGTCTATCGTCAATCCCGTTCGCTAGTTCCCATATGCGACGCGCCTGGTTACCCACGAGGGGAATTAAACTGCTTTCATCAGGCAATGCTTGAATATGACGCATCAAGTGAAAGCCCCCTGTTTTCAGAATTTTCTCCGTACGGGGACCTACGCCCCAAATACGTTTAATCGGTAACGGAGCCAAGATTTCTTTTTCACGGCCATAAGGTATTACCACAAGGCCGTCGGGCTTATCTAAATCGGATGCCAATTTGGCAAGGAATTTGTTCGGTGCTAAACCTGCAGAGATGATGAGTCCAGTTTCCTCAAATACACGGTCTTTAATGGCTCTGCCCAGTGCTTTAGGTCCACTGTACATGGTAGACATACCGCTAACCTCGAGGAAGGCCTCATCTACAGATAGGGGCTCAATGTAAGGAGTAAATTCTTTCATAATGGAAAAAATCTGTTCCGATACCTCTTTATAGCGGTCCATGCGAGGATATACGTAGATACCATCGGGACAGAGTTTCTTAGCTCGTGAAATAGGCATGGCCGAATGAACACCGAATTTGCGCGCCTCATAGGAACAGGTAGCAACGACGCCACGTGAAGAAAGACCACCCACGATAACGGGGTGGCCTTTATATTCTGGATGATCCAGTTGTTCGATGGACGCGAAGAATGCATCCATATCAACATGCATAATCCATCGTCTCATTGTTACGCTTCTTTTTCGTGCTCAGAAATACGGCAGTATTTAATTTGTGCGCAAATACACTCATCCTTAGATTTATATAATTCAGGGATGATCTCTAAAATATCGCCAAATGTAGCTTCATTAATGGAATAACGAGTCCATAAGCCATTACGTTGAGAGTTAACTACACCTGCATCAATTAAGATTTTCATGTGGTAACTCAACGTAGATTGAGACAAATTGAAGCTAGCTAAAATATCAGCTGCACATAATTCATTGCAAGACAACATATCGATGATGTGTAATCTTGTTTCATCGCTTAATGCCTTGAAAATCGTAGCTAAACGTTCATAAGAAACTTCAACCATATCTTTAACTCCTCAAATCCGTATCAAAAAATATCAATCTACTTCCTTGACTCTATTATATACTATTTCTTAAAGTAAATCTATTTTTTTCTTTATATTTGTATCTTAATAATTTATTATGAATATCATTTTTAAATAAATGAGTAATTTTTATCACATTATAAACTCATTTAAGCACGCCACAGGCTGTATATCTTGAATATTTTAAATAAATTTTCATCTCATAGATTTATTTAGTTATACATTAAACAGTATATATAAAGATTTTGTACAATTTTATTCTATAGAATTTTCGATATACACATTTTTCGATAACCTTATAGCATACTTCGATATACCGCACTGCATTAGCAACCGAAAGGATTAGATGTATTATACTTTTTTTGTAGTCTAAATCATTTCATTACAAAAGGCTCCTCTTAGAGGAGCCTTATCTGTATAATTCTATAAACCGATTGCATAGCAGTAAAATTTTAGCAATTATACTACTACATCGACATTATCGAATGTAATCATTTATATTATGTCAAATTAGTATAGCTTAGAATACGTTTACTAAGTCGATAGTTTGGCTGCGGTTAGGGCCAACGGATACGATACCCAAAGGTACGCCTGTTACTTCTGCAATGCGTTCTACATATTTGCGAGCATTTTCTGGAAGTTCTTCATATTTACGGATACCAGAGATATCAGTTTCCCAACCTGGCAATGTTTCGTACACTGCTTCGCATGCTTCAAGATCTTTCAAGTTAGCTGGGAAGCCTTCTACATCTTTACCATTCAATTTGTAACCTACGCAGATTTTTAATTCTTTAAACGTATCAAGAATATCTAAACGAGTGATCGCAAGGTAATCTAAGCTGTTAAGGCCTGCAGCGTATTTTACAACCATAAGGTCTAACCAACCGCAACGACGAGGACGACCAGTTACAGTACCGAACTCATGACCAAGTTTACGAAGGTTTTCGCCAGTTTCGTCAAGAAGCTCCGTAGGGAATGGCCCTGCACCAACACGTGTTGCATAAGCTTTTACTACGCCGAAGATATTTTTCAAGTAGTTAGGACCTACACCAGCACCTGTGGAAGCACCACCTGCAATTGGATGAGAAGATGTTACGAATGGATATGTACCATGATCAAGGTCAAGCATAGTTGCTTGCGCGCCTTCAAACAATACCTTTTTATCCTCTTGAACTGCTTTAAGAACAGAAATATTAGTGTCTGTTACATATGGTTTCAATGCTTCAGCGTATTTGATGTAGTCCGCTAAGATTTCATCGTAGTTAACGCCTTCTGCTTCGTATACTTTAGTGAGAATTTTATTTTTGAATTCTACGTTGTACGCCAATTTTTCTTTAAATATTTCAAGATCGTACAAATCGCACATACGAATGCCAACGCGGTTGATTTTATCCGCATAGCAAGGACCGATACCATTTTTAGTAGTACCGATTTTAGCATCCCCTTTAGATGCTTCCTCTGCATTATCTAAAGCGATATGATATGGCATGATAACATGCGCACGGTCAGAAATTTGAAGGGTTTTAGCAGATTTGCCTTGTTTTTCAAGACCTTCAATTTCTTGTAACAAAACTTTAGGGTCGATAACAACACCAGTACCAACAATATTTTGTTTGTTATCGTACAAGATGCCACTTGGCAAGAGGCGAAGCGCAAATGCTTTGTCATCTACTACAACAGTATGACCTGCGTTATTACCACCTTGACTGCGCACTACAACGTCTGCACGTTCCGCGATCCAGTCAACGATCTTACCTTTACCCTCGTCACCCCATTGAGTGCCGATAACCATACTTGTTGCCATATCTATATCCTCCATGTGAAAGTCGAAATAATTCATTATCATTATACAACAATGTTCGGACTCTGTGAAAGTATTTATACAAATTCAATCTTGAGTTTCTTCCCAAAAGCACGCGCTATTTTCTGCAAGGTTTTCAATGAAGGATTTCCATTACCATTTTCAATCTTACTAATATCAGACTGAGTAATGCCTGTTAATTCAGACAACTGCATCTGCGTCATATGAGCTGCGAGACGAGCCTCTACAATATTCTGAATGATTTGATATTCATCCTCTAACTCATCCCACTCTTTTTTAAACTTCGGATTTTTTAATTGTTTCTCTAAATATTGATCTAACGTTTCCATATTATGTATACCTCTCAATATAATCATTCTTATATCTAACAGCTAATTCAATAGCATTCTTCGGTGTTTTCATAGATTTTTTTACAAAACCATTTGTTAATACAATTTGTCTCCCTACAAAGAAAAAATATAATATCCGAGAAATATTGGACCCTTGCTTCGTTCGCAACTCATAAATACCATCCTCTAAATGTTTAGACTGAGGTTCTCTCAAACGATTACCATATAATTCAAGTATCTTTAGATCTCGAATTGTTTTAGCCCGTTGCTTATCTGAAAGTTCATTTAAGAATACTTTTGCTGGCTTTTCTCCACTTAGAGTTTCATAAAAAACAACAGAAAACGTATCCATCATATTCCTCCTAGTACTAGAAGAAATCTTTACTTAAATTATATGTTAAAACATATATTCAGTAAAGATATAGAGATATAGAAATTTAAAGTCTTACTATATCCAATATAAGTATCTAGTCTCTTAAAGTAAAGAAATGGGAGGTGACCATTAGTCACCTCCCATTTATTGACATTTTATCTAATCAAAATATTCTATTTTAGTTAGTCGAAATCTCTATGTTTTTATTCTTTTTATTATACTAGTATTACTTCGGTTCTTTAAGCCATAGGCTCATTAGGAGCCCCATAAGTCCTACAGGTATCAAGGTCATCAAAGCGGTTTGCACGTCATAGATATCTGCCAAGTGTCCGATATAAGGTGCTACAAGGCCTCCTAATGTAATGCCAAGGCCTAATGTAACGCCTGAAGCAAAGCCTGCGTTTTTAGCAAGGTATTTTTGACCGAGTACGGTAATGGGTCCATATTGTGAGAATACGCCAAAGGCCATCGGTATCATAGCACCGAAGAAGCCCCATATATTTGGTACAAAGATAAATACTAAAACGGATGGCAAGAAGATAAGATTACCTAAGCGCACCGTTTTAAGGAAGCCTAATTTATCGGATAAAGCCCCTCCCATATAGGTAAGGACTGCTCCCATTGCAAAGTACATGGTTAGAGCCAAGCTAGAGGCGCTGGCTTCGCCGTTAATAACGGTAATGTACAGGATAGGAATAAAGATTGATAGTACTGAGAACAATATAGATCGTGAAGCGATTACAAAGAATAGCTTACCGAAGCTCGCCCAATCATTCGTACCCGTATGAGTAGATGTAGCAGAGCTTTTACTTTCACCTGCATTAGTCGTATCAGCCTCGCCCGTAAAGGCATAGAGATATAGCAATAGCAATAGCGGTAAACACCCAAAGGAAATGAGCGCCAAAGACGTAGACACCACCCGCGATGAGAGGTCCCAATGCAAAGCCCGCACTACCGCCCACTGCAAAACGGCCCATGGCGTTGCCGATTTCATGAGATTGTGTACGATTCACAAGGAGGGCCGCCTCAGGATGGAATAGTGCCGCCCCTACGCCGGCTAAAAGTGACAAAGCTAGAATCATTTCATAGCTCGTAGCTAGCGCCATAGTACTAATAGACACGAGAGTCACCGTAAAGCCTGCAGGAATGAACCAAGGTACGCGCCACCGGTCGGCCACGTAGCCCAATGCAGGCTGCGCAATAGAGGCCACGACGGTGTTACAGAAAATAATGGTAGCCGATTGGTAGTAATTAAGGCCAAAGTTAGCAATAAAGAACGGAATCAATGCGGCCAACGAACCTTGGCCAAAGTCATTAATACAATGAAAAATAGGCGGTCCGTACTTTCGTATGATACGTTTCATATAACCTCCTAATAAGATAGCTAATTTTCCCTAAGATACAGAGATACTCACGAAGAAACTAGCCCATACTTGTGCGCAAAATAGTGTAAATAACAGATTACATTCAAAATAAAAAGAGTAGATATAGCCAACACCTAATGCATATGCCATAGGCTTGTTGGTCTATACCTACCCTAGTCTTTCATATGTTATATGGGAAGTACCCTACAATTATAGGCCAAAGCGAGCCATGATTGTATCAACATGTTTCAACAATTTATGCGGATCGAAGCATGCATCGATTTCTTCAGCAGTCATGTATTTCTTGATGTTTTCATCAGATTTAAGACCTGTAGCGAAATCTTTGCCTTCGAGCCAGCGTTCCATAGCATATTTTTGAACCCAACGGTATGCTTCGTCACGCACTGCCCCTTTGTCTACAAGGTGAGTCAAAATTGTTTGGCTGAATACAAGGCCACCTGTAAGGTTAAGGTTTTTAAGCATTGTTTCAGGATATACCAACAATTTATCGATGGTGCGGATTGTTAAATGAAGCATATAGTTCAACGCAATTGTTGCATCTGGCAAGATTACCCGTTCTACAGAGCTGTGGGAAATATCGCGTTCATGCCACAAAGCTTGGTCTTCGAAAACAGATTGAGCATAGCCGCGAAGCAAGCGCGCCATACCGCAGATTCTTTCACAAGTAATAGGATTGCGTTTATGTGGCATCGCAGAGGAACCCTTTTGTTTAGGGCTGAAATATTCTTCCGCTTCGCGCACTTCTGTACGTTGTAGGTGACGAATTTCTTTGCCGATTTTATCTAATGTGCCGCCTACAACAGCGATTGTGGACAATAATTCAGCGTGACGGTCACGTTGTACGACTTGCGTAGCGATTTTAACAGGTTCAAGACCTAATTTTTCGCATACATATTGTTCTACGAATGGATCGATGTTGGAGTACGTACCAACAGCACCGGACAATTTACCAACAGCTACGCTTTTACGAGCATGCTCCATGCGTTCGATATCGCGTTCTACTTCAGCCATCCATAACGCCAATTTCAAGCCAAATGTAGTTGGTTCACCGTGGATACCGTGAGTACGGCCAATCATAGGTGTGTATTTGAATTCAGCTGCGCGACGACGCAATACTTCGTGCAAGCGTTTCAAGTCAGCAATCAAAATGTCGCACGCTTGTTTCATCATGTAACCAAGCGCTGTATCTTTAACATCTGTAGATGTAAGACCAAGATGGATATATTTAGCCGCTTCAGGACCTACGTATTCGCCTACTGCTGTTACGAAGGAAATGATATCGTGATTTGTTTCTTTTTCGATTTCATGAATGCGCTCAACGTCGAAATCGGCTTTTTCGCGAATTGTTTTTGCCGCTTCTTTAGGGATAATGCCCAATTCAGCTTGCGCCTCGGATGCGAGGATCTCCACCAATAACATTGTGTCGAACTCGTTGCGCTCGCTCCAAATATGGCCCATTTCTTCTCGTGTATAACGTGGTATCATGATGTCTCCTTTGCATGATAAAAGCTAGATTTATAGGATTATTGTACCATATGTGAAAGCTCCATTCAACGAAAGACCAACACATTTCCGAATGATAATTATATTAAATTTGCTAATCGTTCGTGTTTATGCAGCATTCACTATATTCAAACTTCTATTTTAGTTTTATATAAATTAAGACCTCTATTCGGCTCTATTGGATACATTTAGCTTTTCTTATCATTCGGTCCCACAAGAGACTTTGTTTCAGTTCGTATACTTCTATACCTTCATCTATGCGTTGAATGCGTTTAATCATTTTCGGGTGAGTAATAAAGAGACGACTGAAGAAGCCCGTACTTTCACGATCATATAACTCACCAGTTTCAAGCATACCAATTTGTTCAGTGGCAAGTCCTAATGCAACAAGGCCCTCTCGCAACTCTCGCCCTAAACCGATAGATACGGCGTAGGCATCTGCAGCATACTCACGACGGCGGCTATCAAAATAGTAGGTAACCCACTTCGGCAAGCGCAGTACATACTCCACCGCCGCAATCATAACAAGAAGAACTATTTGGATTATGCGAATGACGATATTAACAATAGGAATCAGTGCCAATATATTTAAGGCTCCATTTAAAAGTATAACGAGGTTTAAGATTAATTGTCCTAATCGGTCCATAGCGTAGGTTATGGTCAAGTAAATCGTGTCTCGGTTTCTTAAATGCCCCAATTCATGCGCCAAAACGCCAAGCAAATGTCGTTTATCTAATCCACTCAAAGCGCCTGTATAAATGGTAATATGATTGATTCCTGAAGCAAAGGCATTGATATCCTCATCAGTGCGCATACGCAATGTCAAAGTATTTCTTGATACGCCACTACGTGTACATAATTCTTCTAAGAGTGGTTCAATATATTCAGCTTCTCCAGCACTTGGTTTTCTTTCACCTTGTAACAAATGGGCTAGCCAACTAAAAGGTGGTAAAAATAATCCGATCGCCACGATAATAGGTAAGGCAATAGACAAAACGATATACACATCTAACTTATCCGCTAAATGTAACGGTTTTATAAACCAATCCCAAGAAAAGGGGTACACCAATTGCACGGCAGACTCTAAAATTGGGAAAAAGACAAATACAATAATGACATTAACGATATAGGTAAGAATAACTTGAATCATAGGCGCTCTCTTTACGTTCTTATAGGCTTATATAGCTATATACTAATATAGTAATAAATTAATTAAAGTGTATCATAGCTGTACATTGTGATATATAATAAACATACAGACTAAACCTATTATGAAGAATAGCTTATTTATAACTGAGCTTTATGATAATAGTAAGACTAACTATGTCCTTTACTGGGAGGCTTTCATGGCAAATTTAAATCGAAAAGAGCGTCGTGCACAGCGCAACGAATCAAATACTATAGGTATACTATTACGCCTATTCTTTGGACTCAGCTTTATCGGCTTGGCTGTAGTTCTATTTGGAGAGTTTGATCTCAACTATGTATTCTCCATCTTTACAGCAGACATTATCGTATCCTTAATTTACGTGATACTCAATAAATCTCGCATCACTACATCCTTAGCGGTTAATACCAATGTACGCGTTATCATTGCATTCCTCATCATGCTAGTGACTATGTTCTTCTACGCCTTCGCATTATGGCGTGTGGATCAATTTAGTGCACCTATGCAGATCACATTATTCATCGGTGGGGCCATCGTATACCTTGCAGTGTTCAACTCCACCAAGACAATGCTTACTAATCAAGACTAATACAAACATAACAAAAGAGGCATATCTTACATACATTTGTATGAGATATGCCTCTTTATTGTCCTAGAATAACGGGAACCGCTAAGTAAACAGGTTCACCCCGTCGGTTAACGATAGATCCACTGCTTTTGATGATGCGCAGTGCTTCGTCTCGTACAGCTGGTGGTACATCGTCCACGATCAGTGGCGTATGTTCGCCAACGATGACATTGCCGTTAACATCAAAGTTAACTCGTACTACCACCTTGCCTGTTACGACAGATGCTCGCCCCTGTTCTTGTACAGTCCGCAAATAGTCATGAGGATTAATATCTGGTTTTTGTAAAAGCGCTTGTTGCCCTGGCGTCAATAGACTCAATGCCAAATCAGATAAAAAGGATAAGTCACTAGCTTCAAGCAATCCATTTCCCGTTGCATTCGGATCCGATGTCAGCTCTTTTCCGATAGGCGCTTTACTATTCTTAGAGGATTTTCCATCCTTAGAATCTGCCCCGTGCGTAACTACAGCTTGTTCACTACTGCTCGTTTCCGATTCAATAGCCTTTGGAACGGCCCATTCTCGGCGCACACTAGATGCTGCTGTACTTTCACTTAACTCTTTAGTACGTTCATTCTCTTGCTTGCGCTGATCCAGTGAGGGTTTTACCTTAGGAGCTGCCCCTTCTGGAGTTACATCATGAGGTTTTTCCGTAAGCTTCTCCACAGGTGTAGGCAGTTCCTCAACGGAGGCTACTCCTGTGTCGCTTTCACCATCATCAGGCAAATTAAAACTAATTTCCGCCGCATCATGGGTAGGCCCAGTACCAGCCATCCCACGCAAAGAAAGGCCCATACCAGAGATGAGGATAATTGTAATTCCCAAGGACACCATAAACGGTTTTAAATAATGCGATTCAAACATAGAATCACTTCCGTTCCGTAGCGACGCTAATATACTTAGCGCCATTTACCTTGAGCATGTCCAATAGGGCGATAACCTCGCTGTAGTAAACATCCTTAGATGCGCGAATGACAAAAGCTTGTCGAGGTGCTTGTTTCACGATAGATTGTACCTCTTCGGCCAAGCGGTCGGAAGAGATTTCCTGATTGTCGATATATAGCGTGTGCGTTGTGGTGAGCGTAATCGTAATAGGCTCAATAGATTTTGCTGTAGATGTCGATGCAGATGGCAAATTGAGCGGAATTTGTTGCTCTGTATTCATGTACAACGTGCCCACCATGAAGAATACCAATAAGAAAAATACGATATCGATCATGGGGATAATCATGATAGTCGGTTCTTTTTTAACCCCTAATGTGCGCCGTCTCATATATCATGTTCCTCGTTGTACGCATCGAGGATGTTGCCGCACTCATGCTCTAATGTAGTAATAGAATCGTTTACCTTTGCCGCACAGTAACTGTGAAAGCCAAGAGCGATAATCGCTACAGTCAAGCCTGTAGCCGTTGCCACTAAGGCTTCAGATACACCGCCTGTAATGATGGTAGGCGCTCCAATATCGCCGCCTACTACTGCGAAAGCGCGAATCATACCTAGCACTGTCCCCAACAGCCCTAACAACGGTGCCATCGTTACAATCATGCTGAGCCAGCTAAGGCCACGTTTTAAACGCTCATCGGCGTAAGATACTACGTCTTGTAAACGGTTTTCTAAACCATTATAGTTCTTTGCACTGCGCATAGCGCGAGCAAATAAAGAGCCAAGCTCTTCTGTGTCGCGTTCTAGAACACTTGGTAACATAACCCAAGATTGGTTCTTCTCTAACACCTTATTAAAGCGATGCAAATCCTTTGTAAACTTGCGATATAACACGATACGCTCAATACCGATCATCAACGCGAAAAGCAAAAAAATCACTAGTGGATACATAACGAAACCACCAGCTACAAATAAATGCGCTATACTACTCATACTAACCTCCAAAAGCCTTCTACCCTTTAGGCTCCATTAGGGTTAATTATACCACGTTTTACCCTATCAAAAAACAAGATATGCGACGTAAAAGCCACATAAATTAAGGATTAAAATTATATAAAAAGGCTGTACTAAAATGATTACCATTCTAGTACAGCCTTTTACATCGTTAATTTTTTAAATCATTAGCCTCTGAACTTGATTAGTCTTTTTTAATGATGTTTACGATGAAGCCACCTACACCTAAAGCCAATCCTAAACCGCTACAGAACATACCGATAGAATACCACAAGGTGTAAGATTGGTTATTCGCAGAAATAGCCTTAGCCGCTGCTTGCGCATTAGTCGCATTTCTTGCAATTTCCAAATTAGCCGCCGCTGGATCTGGATTTAACAATAAAATGGCAATACCAATAATCAGAATGACTACACCAATTGGTAATAACAGTTTTTTGTTCATTTGAATGTCCCCCCTCTTAACATTAAACGGTGAGTATACTTTAATTATACACCGACTTTAGCATTTTAAAAAGATAAACTTATAGATTATCTAACTTTCATTAGCTAACCAATAGCAATTATTCATTAAAATAAATGAATGGATAAACTAATAAATTAAGTATTAAAATACAGAAAAAGGCATAGTATACAATGCCCATTGAGCTGAACTCAATAAGAACATTGGCACTATGCCTTTTATGGATACATCTTAAGTTATATCTAAATTAGTAGCCCATAAAGTAGGTCCATAAAGAGGAGTGTGTAAGTAAGATACGTTATGCCTACTTATCTTCTATATGTATGGAACCACTTATCGTAAGGATTTATCAAAAATGGTAATCAATTCTTCTACGGCTTGAGATTCACTCATCTCACCGTCTAAGACAGCATTTTCAACTTCGCCCATACGACCTTGAATGACTACATTGTTAAAGAATAGGTTGTGCAAATGTTCGTCAATCATATCACGTACCCAACGGAGGGATTGTTCTTGACGTCGTTTTAAGAATACCCCATTTTCTTTACCTTGTTCAGCAAATTCTTGGATCACATCCCACAATTCGTCGAGACCATCCTTCGTAACGGCTGAACATGTGTAAGCTTGGGTCTTCCATTTTTCCGTAGCTGGACGAATGTAATGTAACATCCGATCGTAATCGCTACGAGCGATGAGAGCACGCTTGAGGTTGTCCCCATCAGCCTTATTGACCACAATAGCATCAGCAAGTTCCATAACGCCTTTTTTGATGCCTTGCAATTCATCGCCTGCACCAGTTAAGACGATGAGCATAAAGAAGTCTACCATAGAGCGCACAGTAACTTCACTTTGCCCAACACCAACGGTTTCGACGAGAATGATATCGTACCCAGCAGCCTCACAAAGTAGCATCGTTTCTCTACTTTTACGCGCCACACCGCCTAGTGTACCACCAGCCGGCGAAGGACGGATATAGGCTTCAGGATGTTTCGTCAACGTTTCCATCCGCGTTTTATCGCCCAAAATACTGCCTTTTGTGACTTGGCTTGTAGGGTCTACAGCGAGTACGGCCACCTTGTAACCAGCTTCAATGAGCATGTTACCAAAGGCTTCAATAAATGTACTTTTACCGGCCCCAGGCACACCAGTAATACCGATGCGCAACGCCTTGCCCGTACGAGGCAATACGGCTTGCAATACTTGTTGAGCTAGTTTGAAATGGTCCTTATTATTACTTTCTACTAATGTGATAGCCCGTGAAAGTATAACGCGGTCCCCCTGCTCGATACCGCGTACATAATCAGCGACAGTTAACTTCTTTCGCCGCTGTACGGGACGTACCGACGGAGCCAGATGAGCCGAACTAGACAAGAGGCCGTCGTGCATTTCCTTGACGCCTTTCATCACGTGACTCGCAAAGGTCTCATCTTTCTTCGCATCTTCTGGCACCCAGTCCGGACGATACGTACTACCCTCGGCATTTGCGTTTTTTACACCTAATTCTGGAGCGCTACCGCCACTAGGGGTAGCGCCATTTTGTATATTGCGCAATTCATCCGGAGTAGGCCGTTTATTATCAGTCATTGCCTTCGTCTTGAACGTGACTAGTCAATGTTTCTAGTAATTTCTTAGCCGCTACAGGCAAGACTGTACCAGGGCCAAAGATAGCCACTGCGCCATGTTCGCGTAGGAACTCATAGTCCTGAGCAGGGATTACGCCGCCGATGGCAACTAAAATATCTCCACGACCTCGCTTGTTGAGTTCTTCTACAAGTTGAGGTAACAATGTTTTGTGACCTGCTGCAAGAGAACTGAAGCCGACGATGTGAACGTCATTATCCACCGCATCTTGTGCTGTTTCTTCTGGAGTTTGGAACAAAGGTCCGATATCTACGTCAAAGCCCATATCCGCGAAGGATGTAGCGATAACTTTGGCACCGCGGTCATGACCGTCTTGGCCCATCTTAGCAATCATAATACGAGGACGACGACCTTCGAGATCTTCGAAGTCATCCGCCATTTGGCGAACTTCTTTGATTACATCATCATCTTCATATTCGCTGGAGTATACGCCGGAAATAGAGCGGATAACCGCTTTATGACGGCCACAAACTTTTTCAACAGCAAAGGAAATTTCACCTAAGGATGCACGAGCACGAGCTGCTTCAAGTGCAAGGGCAAGCAAGTTGCCTTCCCCAGATTCTGTAGCATTGGTGATCGCTTCGAGACAGGATTGAACCTTGTCTTCGTCACGGTTAGCACGCAACTGTTCGAGACGACGAATTTGCGCTTCCCGTACAGCTGTGTTATCTACGTCGAGGATATCCAATGGATCTTCTTTATCTAGACGGTATTTGTTGATACCGATGATCGCTTCACGACCAGAGTCGATACGAGCTTGGCGACGAGCCGCCGCTTCTTCGATACGCATCTTAGGAAGACCAGTGTCAATCGCTTTCGCCATACCACCAAGGGATTCGATTTCTTGGATATGACCCCAAGCGCGACGAATCAATTCATCAGTCAATGCTTCTACATAGTAAGAGCCGCCCCATGGATCGATAACTTTACATACTTTAGTCTCGTCTTGGATGTAAAGCTGAGTATTACGAGCAATACGGGCAGAGAAGTCCGTAGGCAACGCAATGGCTTCGTCAAGCGCATTTGTATGTAGGGATTGAGTATGGCCCAAAGCGGCCCCCATCGCTTCCATACATGTACGAGCAACGTTGTTGAACGGATCTTGTTCTGTTAAAGACCAACCAGATGTTTGGCTATGTGTACGAAGTGCCATGGATTTAGGATTTTCAGAGCCGAAGCTATTGATAATCTTAGCCCACAACATACGTGCTGCACGCATTTTCGCAATTTCCATGAAGTAGTTTTTACCGATTGCCCAGAAGAAGGACAAGCGTGGTGCGAATTTATCTACGTGAAGGCCTGCATTTACACCTGTACGGATGTATTCAAGACCATCGGCCAATGTGTAACCTAATTCGATGTCCGCAGTAGCACCCGCTTCTTGCATATGATAGCCAGAAATGGAGATACTGTTGAACTTAGGCATGTACTGGGATGTATACGCAAAGATATCGCCGATGATGCGCATGGACGTAGCTGGAGGGTAAATATAGGTATTACGTACCATGAACTCTTTCAAGATATCATTTTGGATTGTACCAGCCATAACCTTTTTATCAACGCCCTGTTCTTCACCTGCTAGGATGTAGAACGCCATAACAGGCAATACGGCGCCGTTCATTGTCATGGATACGGACATTTGGTCAAGAGGAATACCGGAGAATAAGATTTCCATGTCGAGGATGGAGTCTACCGCTACGCCCGCTTTACCAACGTCGCCCACTACGCGAGCGTGGTCGGAGTCATAGCCACGGTGTGTGGCAAGGTCAAAGGCGATAGACAATCCTTTTTGGCCCGCTGCCAAGTTACGACGATAGAACGCATTGGATTCTTCCGCAGTGGAGAAACCAGCGTACTGACGTACTGTCCAAGGACGAGTAACGTACATTGTGGAATAAGGTCCACGCAAGAATGGAGGTACACCAGCCATATAGTCAAGGTGTGTCATCCCTTCATAATCCATCTCTGTATAGAGAGGTTTTACTTGGATTTGCTCCATTGTTGTATTATATAAATCTTCAAAGCTTTTTCCTGTTTCTTTTTGAAGTTCAGCAAGCCATGCATCGCGAGATGTCGGTGACTGCGTTCCCAAGCCAAGAGAGGAGAAGTCTGGATTTTTAAACATGAGCTCACATCCCTTTCTTATCTTGTAATGTATTCAAGATTTCGTAACAATTTGCACGAACGGAAATGAAGTCGTCTACGCCAGCTTCACGGTATACAGGCTCAAGGTCCTTAGGAGGTGCCCCTGCCAAGATAACCGTTACATTCGGCATAGTTTCTTTCAATTCTTTCGCAAGTGGTGGTACTAATTCAGGATATGTATCATCTGTGGAACAGATAACGACAACATCGGCACCACTTTCACGAGCAGCCTTCGCAGCATCAGCCGTAGTTTCATGGCCGTCATTTTTAATAACTTCAAAAGCACCTACTTCGAAGAAGCCTGTGGAGAAGTCTGCACGAGGTTTGTGTTGAGGAATTGGGCCCATATTAGCCAAGAATACCTTCACATTGTCTTTCGTACGTTGTTTATAGTTTTCAGTGCGCATGCGAAGTGCTTCAAATTGTTCAGTCCAGCGATGAGCCGTGATTGGTTCGATCGTTTCAGAAGAAATATCGCCAGCGTCTAAAGACTTACGGATTTGACGGATTGTCAATTTTTGCAACGCCCCAAGCTCGATGAGACCGATTAAAGCGCCAGGCTCTGTCGTACTTGCTTCTAGGGTAGCCTGTGCTTTAGAAACAGCATCTAGCTCCGCACTCGCCAAGTATTCTTCAATTTGAGCAACACGTTTTTGACGCAACGTTTCTTGATTTTCTGGTTTTGGATCTAATAGCTCTTCTGTCATGTTCGCATACATGTTGTTACCTACAGCCACATCTCTGCGGAATGCAAGGTTTTTGAAGCGTTCATCAAGAATCGCTTTAACTTGAGCTTGTGGATAGCCTTCTTTCAAAGCTGCTACGATGCCGCCTTTAGATTCGATAGTTTGGAATTCAGCCCAGATTTTTTCACATAATTCAGCAGCCAAAGTTTCCACGTACCAAGAACCGCCTACAGGGTCCACAGGTTGACGCAACTCGAATTCAGTTTGCAACATAACTTGGATGTTACGAGCAATACGGCGAGAGAAGTCATCCGCTTTGCGAATTGGTTGGTCGAATGGGGATACTTCAAGGCTGTTCAAACCGCCTACAACGCCAGAGAACGCTTGTGTTGTATTGCGTAACAAGTTTACATATGGGTCGTATACAGTCTTTGTGAAAGCAGATGTTCTGCCGTGTACATGAACTGCACGGTCGTCCTCTTCAGCGCCGAACGCTTCCATGATGCGCGCCCAAAGTACGCGCAACGCGCGCAATTTAGCGATTTCCATGAAGAAGTTAGCCCCTAAAGAGAATGTAAACATCATGCTCTTAGCGATGGTGTGCATATCGATGTTGCGCTGTGCCAATTGACGCACATAGCAAACGGCTGTTGCCAATGCGTAAGCCACTTCCTGTACATCATTAGCGCCGCCATTAGCGTACACATCACCAGACACAAGCACTGTTTTAAGCTCTGGAGCTTGTTCTTTAGCCCACACAACAGTATGTGCCATTTCATCAAAGGCTGTATCTAAGGAAATATGCAATGCGCCGTCTTTAGCCCAAACACCAACAGGGTCTGCACCAACGAGACCTTTTAAGTCAGCTGTTTGTTTTTTAGAGCCTTTCACAGTGGCTGCCAACATACCAAGCAAGATTGCCGCAGAAGCGCCTGTTTCAATGTATAAAGGATTTTCTTTAAAATTAAAACGCTCGATTAATTGTTTGCAGTCATCCATAGTGGACAAGGATGTGCCGCCAACGCCAACGGATGCGCCTACTTGCACATCTTGATCATGACGTGTCGCTTCATCAAGGCGGATATTGTGGATGGTGCCGCCTTTTACAATTTCATATAAACTTGCATGGTTAGCATCTTTAGGCAAGGAATCGTCTACGTACTGGGATACGCCCCAAGACTCTTTAATATAACCACTTGCCTTAGTGCCACGTAGGAACTCGCCTGCCCCAGGGTATACACCTTTTGGAATTTTTTCTCCATGCAGTGCAGGTGTGTAAATTGGTTGCAACGTAATACCTTCATAGGTTTTAGTGAACATCTTCTTGTGGAAGTCGCCACCTTTTAACGCCTTTTCAACTTCAGCCTGCCATTGTTCATACGTAGGTTTCTCAAATTCGTCAAAGGATACAGGTGCTAATAGATCGCGTTCTGCGTCCTTCGAAGTCTTTTTGTCAGACATATATGTGCCTCCTTTTCAACTCGAAACCATACTGAGAAACAGCGCACCGTACCTGCGAAATGTTATATCTATGAATCACTCGAGCTTCCCTATACTTGGATCACATCAAACTCAAATCTGCATCCATTAATTCAATAATTATAAAGCCTGATTCATATGCTAAACAGCCACTTTCAAGGGCAACAAAAAACGTGCCACCCAAAAGTGACACGTAAGGTTTCTTATTGAAAGGTACACCAAAAAAACACTGAAGCCAGCATACCCCAATCCCCTTCCTATCGCTCGTAGGTACATAACGGTGATTATCAAATAGGCAGTTCTCCTGGCTCGGGCTCATCGCCTCGCTTTCGCCTTCCCAGATTTCTCCAGTGACATATATGAAAGCAGGCTCGTCCTTACAGTGGCGGGACCGCATCGGCTTGTACCGATTTCTCTATTAAGTCTTGTGACACCTATTCTCTATATTCGTTGTTCTAAGTCCAATATAGTGTAAGATTATGCACAAAGTCAATAAACATAACAGTTAATCATAAGTAACAAATTTTAAGTTATAACTAACGCATATATAAAATAACTTAAACGCATACATGTATTTTGATTAACCATTGAATCGCAAATTCACCCCTATCTACGCCCTATCAGCTATCAGCTATCAGCTATCAGCTATCAGCTATCAGCATGATATAATAATGCTATCAGTAAGAGGAGGTTGCATTATGAATGATATAAACAAAAAAGGGCTCAGTGCCACATTACTGTGCTGCTTAATCTGGGGTTTGCTCCCCCTATATTGGGCACTACTTAACCAAGTTTCATCTTTTTCAGTGCTATCGCACCGCATCATCTGGTCTGGTGTTTGGATGATCTTCATCATCCTTGCTATGGGACGTCAACAACTGCGCATCGATATTCAACACTTGCGCACGCATCTTTCACAGTTCGGCCTATTATTACTGGCAGCCGCTCTTATCAGCGTCAATTGGTTTACCTATATTTGGGCTGTTACCAACCAACACGTTTTGGATACTAGCCTCGGATACTATATCAATCCACTACTCAATGTATTGCTAGGTATCGTCATCTATAAAGAAACCTTGCTGTGGTCACAAAAATTAAGCATCGCCATCGCCGTACTAGGTGTATCGATCATGACCTATGAGCTAGGCTCGTTGCCGACCGTTTCCATTGCACTAGCCGTAACTTTCAGCCTCTATGGAGCCGTCAAAAAACGCCTCACCATCCATCCATTTTCGAGCATTGCCTTGGAGGCGTGGCTTATTACACCAATAGCTCTATGGTATTTGGCAACTATCGATACCTCCTCCTGGGTCTTTCTTGAACACGTAACATCCACAGGACTACTCCTCATCGGCGCGGGGCTCACCACATCAATTCCGCTCATCCTCTTTTCGTACGGCGCAAAACTTTTGCCATTAAATATACTAGGATTTTTACAATACTGTAGTGACCCCAAAAAGTTAGACTTTTTATTCCGAGCAACCAAAACTGGTTGCT
>OGSC01000038.1_pt1 | contig 135963 bp, 117 predicted proteins | sample 1573751 | NCBI WGS metagenome assembly OGSC01 (sample SAMN03295840, study PRJEB24534) | human gut metagenome | isolation source: fecal sample 8 from infant 5 | host: Homo sapiens | place: USA: Pittsburgh, PA | collected 2014-07
GTCTCAAGTTTACCCGCCAGCATACAGTCGACCACGACCGTGGAATCAATCAGCTCACGCCGGGTGCGCGGATAGAAAAGGGCTTTCGATATACCGCCCACCTGATGTCCGGCGCGGCCGATACGCTGCAAGCCGCTGGCAACAGAAAGGGGGGAGGCAATCTGAATAACCAGATCCACTGCCCCCATATCAATCCCCAGTTCAAGGCTTGATGTGGCGACCACGCAGCGCAATTCCCCGGATTTCAGCGCCTGTTCTGTGATGGCCCTTTGTTCTTTTGATACGGAGCCATGATGCGAACGGGCGATAAACACCTGCCCGGTTTGTGCACGGTTGGATGTCGCCCCGGACGACGAAACAAAGTGCGCAGAGTCGCTTTGTTCTTCGGGCGATTCTGCCATGCGTGAGGCATAGAGTTCATTGAGCCGGGCAGTCAGTTTTTCCGCAAGACCGCGGGAGTTGGTAAACACAATGGTCGAGTTGTGGCTGAGTACCTGGTCGAGGATACCGGATTCGATATGCGGCCAGATGGAGCCTTCTCTGCCCGCGTGGCTGATTTCCCCGGTTCCGGCGCTGGTGGAGAGGACGTCATCGAGATTGGCAACGGGCACCACAATACGAATATCCGGATGGCGAAGGGCCGGTGGGTTGACCACGGTAACCGGGCGATCGCCCCCCAGAAACTGCGCAACCTCGCCCGGTGAACGCACCGTCGCGGACAGGCCAATACGTTGGGCTGGTCTGGCAAGCAGGGCATCTAACCGCTCCAGGCTGAGGGCCAGATGCGCGCCACGTTTGTTGCCCGCCACCGCATGGACTTCATCGACGATAACCGTTTCGACACCGCGCAATGTTTCGCGTGCCCGGGAGGTGAGCATCAGGTAGAGCGACTCCGGCGTGGTGATGAGGATATCAGGAGGATGGCGCACAAGCGTTGCCCGCTCCTGAGAAGAGGTGTCGCCTGTGCGCATCGCCACGCGGATTGCCACTTCCGGCGCGCCGAGTTTTTTCCGCTGTTCGCTGATGCCCTGTAACGGGATCTGTAAGTTGCGCTGAATGTCGCTGCCCAGGGCTTTTATCGGCGAGATATAGAGAATGCGCGTGGTTTTTTTTCTCTCGACCGTCTCCTCAGCGGGGGCGTCACCTTCACGATAAAGCTGGTCCAGGGCGTAGAGAAAGGCCGCCAGCGTTTTACCTGAACCGGTAGGCGCGATGGCGAGCACATGTTCCCCGGCATTGGTTGCCGCCCATGTCTGCGCCTGTACCGGCGTGGGGTGCTGAAAAGCACAGACAAACCAGTCGCGGGTGGCGGGCGAAAAGATCTCAGCCAGTACGGAGGGTAAAATGGTTTTCTTTGACATCTTTCCTGCTCCCTGTGATGTCTGCCGCGACCGGAATAGTAATTAGGGTAGAAGGATAAGTGTAACGCAGACGCCGGGGGTTGAGCCGATGGGTTTTTGCCCTTAATAACAATGACGTGATGGTTTACGCAGAATTTAATATCCCCGGATAGACATTACGGATATCGTAAATGCGGCGTTTATTCGGGATGAGGGTTGAGATGAAGATCTACTGGAGTGGCAAAGATATTCCGGAGCTTGCGGGGCTGCCTGCCAGCGTCGGCCATAAAAATTACAAAGAAGCCCGATCGCGTGCCAACAGCCATGTGGAGACCTGGCTGGGGGGCGTTATTTATTTGGGTTTGATGGTGGGGCTTTCTGTCGTTTTTGATCGCGTTTTCCCTGGCAAAGGGACATTCGCACACAGTTTTGTGACCATTATTTGCGCGTTGCTGCCCGCCACCTTTATCTGGAATCAAATCACGATTTATGTCATGCGCAAATATTACACGCATATTCTCGTGCGCAGGTCGGCGGCGTGCGGAGAAGTAGAGAAAGCGGCGGAACGGCTGATGGATGAAGCTGATGAGCGTGAGTTTCAGCAATGGCGCGTGCTGCGGCGGTTTGGCCGGGGGGTGCTGTTTATTGTGATGCTGGCGGCTATCTGTAGTCTGGCGACATCGGTGTAGCGATACGGAACCCGGATGGCGGCGCAAGCGCCTGATCCGGGCTACTAAATGCAACACTTTCAAACGGTTGAAACGGCGACTACTCGTAGTTGGCGAAAATTTCAATAATTGCATTCGCCGGGCCGGGCTGCACCGTGCCGGTGGTACGCACATAACGTGCCGCCATATTCACCCAGCCGCCGCCGGCAACGGTGACGCTTCCCACGGCAAAAGGCCCTGCCGCGATATTGCTGCTGATGGTGCTGGCATCGGTGGCCGTGTTCAGCTTGACCGGCTTTGTGGGGTTGCCACTGTTCTGGCTGGCGTAATCACCCCATGCCAGTTGGATGCCCACGCCTTGCGCCCCGGAGCCGTCAAGCGCGAAGATACCTTTATCGGTATTAATCACTGTGGTACGGGGGACGACTTTGATCGTTACGGCCTTATTCTGCGTAACCGTGGCAATATTAGCGGGGTCCTGATAGGAGCCAAATGCTTTAGGGCAGTTTAGCTGGAAGCTGGCATCCACCCATTGCGTACCGTAACCCTCTGGGGCATTGGTCGGAATATTGCGCTTACCCATCTGCACCGTTTTTGCCGCATTGACAAACTCACAGGTGCCGGAATAGATAGACGTAGTGATTCGCGGGATAATCTCATTCACAAAACACTGACCCGCCGTCCATATGGTATTACACGACCCAAAGGTGTCTCCGGCCACAGGGCCAACTGTTTGGTAAACCTCAGGGCCGGTAACCATCACTTGCCCGTAGGGAAGCGTATCGGTTGCCGATGAATACCGCCACAAACGCACGGAGACCCAAGGATCGATATTGAAGCCAGTCGCAATATAAGCCTGCGTTAATTTTTGCAATAGATTACTGGTGTTTGGCGACCACGGGGGGATCGGCTTTCCATTATTTTGCGAAGAATTATCAGAATCGTTATAGGAGATGCCAATCCCGTCAATATTCGTTTTATAGATTTTGTAACCGGGCTGCTGACCAACGCAAACTTCGACGGCGTTTTGACTCGTTGCAAGGTAATAAACCGTACTTACATTTGCGTTTGGCAATACGTTGTTCGCTGGCGCCAGTTTTGCATGTATTTGTCCGGTAAGCATTGTGCAGTTCGGAATACCAGTGCCTATTGTGGTGTTGGCGGGATAAAGCGTCGCTATATTATTTACCGTACCTGTCACGGTATAACTCACTGTGGCTGCATCAAGTTCCCCACTGCCTAAAGCTCCGATAATACAGCCCGCCATTATTACTAATCGCATCATGCCTCTCCTTGGCTTTAACACCGTCCTGAAGGGGCACAGTACAATAACTCACCACAGAAAGATATTATATCTTCCCAAGTTACGGATTTGTCGGGTGTTTTTCGCTCAAACGATAAATCACGACAATACGTTTTTCGGCTTGTATTTTTGCGGGTAATAGAAACCCTGACCGGGCGAGGTTGCTCGCGGTCATCAGGGTTTTCCTTCTGTACGGGAAGGCGATGGGATGCATCCAATGATGTGGCGGGTATGATGCATGGACGGTGAGTTATTTTCAATACAAATCAGATTGGCAATCCAATATATGAGGCTTATTTGTTATTGCGCGCAACCGAACCCGGATGGCGGCGCAGGCGCCTGATCCGGGCTATCACAAGCGTGAAAGTGAGCGAGTAGCCCCGGTAAGCGGTAGCGCCACCGGGGAGTTTCTTGCAGGAAGAGGTTAGTGACCAACCAGCAGAGCGGAAAGACGCGCCTGCACATCGACGCAACCGGCCAGCACCAGATTGCCATTGATCAGCCCATTATCGGCGAGAAACGCATTACTGGTGCCGCCTGCTTCAACGATAAGCAACAGTCCCGCCAGCGCATCCCAGCTATTCATATGCTCCTCATAATAGGCATGCACCTGCCCGGTGGCGACGTGGGCCAGCATCAGCGCCCCGGCACCAAACCGGCGATACTCCATACCTGCATTGATCACACGGGCAATCGTGCGGGTATAGTTTTCCACCGGCGCGCGGCTCGAGCGCCCCATCCCAATAATCACCGTATCCGGATCCGGCTCGCGCAACGTCAAACGCTGTTCGTTAAGAAACGCTCCCTTGCCACGGCGGGCAACGAAAAACTCATCACGATCCGGGGCATAGACAATCCCCAGTTCAATCACGTTATGGCGAACATAAGCCAGCGAAATACACCAGTAATCCATCCCCTGAATATAATTGGTGGTCCCGTCGATAGGGTCGAGCACCCAGGTACCTTGCTCACCCCCTTGCAAACCACTCTCTTCCCCGAGGAAACCATCCTGTGGGCAGTGGCTGTTCAGCCAGCTTTTGACCTCTTTTTCGACAAACAGATCCGCATGAGATACAAAATCCTGGCGGGCCTTTTTATCGACCTGTAACCCCGCGTTACGTAATGCCTGCGCCTGTGCGCCCAACTGGCGAATCAATGCACATAATGACTGCTGCTGTTCTTCCGTCATGGCCTGCTCTTATTGAGATAATGGCGACGTGCGCCGATGAATTAATTGCACATCCACCCATGTCGTGCGCGAAGGCTGTTGCGGATCGTCGGCCCGTTCCAGCAGGCGGGTTAAGGCCTGGCGGGAAATTTCCGCAACATCCTGATGCAGGGTGGTCAGTTGATAACTGTATTGCGCCGTTTGTGGCGTATTGTCAAAACCAATGAGCTGAAAATCGTCCGGGGCGTGTCTGCCGCGCTGGCGCATCCCGTCAAGAAAACCGCAGGCGAGCTGCGCATTGGCACAGAAGATGCCCTCAAGATTCGCATCTGCGCTTAAAGCCGCCTGAACACCCCCGTCGTACCCCTCCGTAGGGGCGATGAGCGCCTGCAGATCGCGCGTGGTATCCACACCGAGTGCCTGCAACGCCTGATAAAACGCATCGCCACGCATCCGCCCGGCCCAGGTGGAGTGAGACGTATTGAGCCAGCCGAAACGTCGGCAGCCATTGCCGACCAGTTGCCCGGCGGCGAGCGTCGCGCCGCAGACATTGTCGGAACAGACATAATCCACAAACGGGATATCCGGCTGACGGTTGATACCTACCACCGGGATCTGTTGTGAAACGCACTCGTTGACCAGTGATTCCGGCGGTTGCCCGGAGGTGACGATGACCCCGGAGACGCGAAACTGGGCAAAGCGACGCAGCGTGCGGGCCAGATCCTGCTCGCTGCGAATTTCGCTCACCAGTGCCTGAAAACCGCGACGCTGGATCTCGCCAAGCAGAGCGTCAAGCAAACTACTGCGAAACGGATCGCTGATGCGCGAGACCATGACCCCAATCAGATGACTGCGGCGGCGATTCAGCCCCTGGGCGAGGAAATTGACCTGATAGCCGAGCTCCTCTGCCGCGCGCAATACACGCTCACGGGTGTCGGGAGAGATACTGCCGTTATTGCTGAGCGCGCGGGAGACCACCGCCCGCGAGACGCCCGCCCGGTGGGCGACATCCTGCGCGGTCACGCTCTGTTTACGAGGCAGGGCGCTCATGCCGGGCGTTCCTCACCGTCAATCTGAGGCGTATCCAGTGGCAACTGGAGACCGTCGTGACTGACAAACAGGCCATCCCAGGGCTGACAGGCGGTCTTAAGATCATCGAGTATCGCGTCATAGCAGTGGTAGAGCCCAAAAGCCGGGATAGCCAGTTGCCGGAAAAGCGCCAGACAGGAGGGGAAATCGCCGTGTGAGGCATCGTCGCTGAGCGCGGTCAGTGAAGCACACTCCTGAAAGGCGAGGTCGGCCCCGGCCATTAACGCGATGGACGCCGCCGTCGGGCGACCGTCGCCGCTATAAAACAGCGTCCGCCCGCCAAAGGTAATGCGAATGGCGCGGTTGGTCAGTTCATGCCGGGTTTCGGCGGTGCGAATATGCCAGTCGTGCCAGTGCCATGCGTCGGTGGTGTCGCGCCAGTCAAGATCGAAACTCAGGGTGGTCTGCGGCCAGTTAGCCAGCGCCGCCAGTTGCATCAGTACCGGGCGCTGCTGTGGCTGACAATAGATAACCAGCGGTTTCTGGCGCGAGAAGCTTTTCCAGTAGTTCAGCAAAGCCGTCAGCCCGACGCAGTGATCCGGGTGGACATGGGTGAAATAGATAACGTCGATATCGTTGATATCCCCTCCGCGCTGCCAGAGTGCACGGGGAATCGTGGGGCCGCAGTCGATTAACCATTGCCGGTTCGCCTCGTCAATGACCCGCAGCGCAGAGGTATTTTGTTCACGGGAGAAAGCGCTACCGCAGCCAAGAACATCGATTTTCATTTTTCCCTCACCAAAAATTTTTTAGGCTTCTGAGCACTGCCCTGGGCCAAACGGACAAATAAAATAGCCTGATGACCAGAGTCTTAATTAAATTGTCACAAATACCCGACAAAGTAGGCTCACATAATGTCGAGTCAACATTGCATTTTTTTTACATTCGAATGAACACGTGTTCATCGGCGTGAAAAAATAAGCAGCGATTTTTTGGGTAGCGAATATGAGTTATTTACAGATAAGCGGTCTTAAAATTAGCTATGGCGATAAGGTCGTGCTGCATAATATCGATCTGCAGGTCGAAAAAGGGGAAATGATTGCCCTGCTGGGCCCGTCGGGCTGTGGAAAAACCACTCTGCTAAATGCACTGTGCGGTTTTATTCCGGTACAAAGCGGGGAGATTGCCGTTGCCCATCGCGATATTACCCACAGCGCGCCAGAGCAGCGCAATATCACCATGGTGTTTCAGAGCTACGCGTTGTGGCCGCACCTGACGGTGGCGCGCAATATTGGCTATGGGTTAAAGCTGCGCAAATGGCGCCGCGACGACATTGACCGCCGGGTTACGGATCTGCTGAACATTGTCAATCTCACCGGTCTTGCGGATGTGAAGGTGACAGAACTCTCCGGCGGCCAGCGCCAGCGTGTCGCTCTGGCGCGTGCCCTGGCGATCGAACCCGACGTGCTGGTGCTTGATGAACCCCTGTCGAACCTCGATGCCAAAGTCCGCCTCAATGTGCGCCATGAAATTAAGGCGCTGCAAAAACGCCTCGGATTCACCTCATTAATTGTTACTCACGATCAGCAGGAAGCGCTGGTAATGGCCGATCGTATTGCGGTGTTAAATAATGGCCGAATCGAGCAGATAGGCACCCCGGAGGATATTTATCAGCGTCCGGCAACGCCTTTTGTTGCCGATTTTATGGGGGCCGATAATAAAATTCCCGCAAACGAACTCTTTGCCGTGAAGGATATTGCCCTGCGTACCCAGGGGAAATATTCAGCCGACGATTTCCGTGACCGCACTCTTTATTTTCGCAGCGCCGATGCGGCACTCAGTGCATTAAGTACGGGCACCCCAGAAGAGGGGTTAACGCTCAATGGCGTTGTCGAGCAAAGTGCGTTTCTTGGCAATTTATATCGCCACAGCGTGCGCTGCCATGATCGACTGTTACTGGCGGATTCAACACAGTGCTGGCCCGCGCAGTCAACCGTCCGGCTCCACGTCCCGGCACCTGCGTTACATATTTTTCCATCATCACAAGCAAGTTGACATCATCGTGTTCATTTTGGGGATAGACCATGTTTATTAAAACGAAAGCTGCGGTAGTGACTGCATTGTTTTTGAGCTACGGCGCACAGGCCGACACCATCCTGAACGTTGCCACAGCAGGCGATCAGAATATGGTGGATTACGTAAAAACCTGGCTGGGGCCGAAATTTGAAGCGGCGCATCCTGGCGTCAAAGTCCAGGTGGTGGGTACCGGTCCGGGCGATGCCGGTTCGAACAAAATCATTGAGAAACTGACCGCGCAAAAAGAGAGCGACGCGAAGACCTGGGATATTGATGTGGCGGTCGTTCACCAAAAAGCCGGTGGCGAACTGGTGGAAAAGGGGCTGCTTGCGAAATACCGTCAACAGATCAGCACCGGCAGCATGGTGAGCGCGGATAACGCGAAAAATGCCCTCGGCGTGAATGTCGACGGGTACGTCATGCCGATGTTTTTAAGCCAGACCGCTATCGCCTGGAACAGCGAGGCGATCAAAACCCCGCCTGCCTCCTACGATGAATTGGTGAACTGGGCGCAGAAAAACCCGCAGGCCTTTGGCTATAACGGGATCAAGAACGGCATGTCCGGCGTGAGCTTTGTGGTGGGCTGGATCTACGCCTATGGTACGGATGCTCAGCGTCTGTCCGCACTGCCTTACGACAAAGGCGTGGAGAAAAACTGGAGTCAGGCGTTCGAGAAGTTAAAGGCATTCAACAAGAACGTGACCTTCACGCCAGGCAATGCCGGGACGCTCGATATGCTCAGCCGTGGCGAGATCACGATGGGGCCGGTGTGGGTGGATATGTTCTATAGCTGGAAAGATCAGGGCAAACTGCCGCCGTCCATCAAACTGACGCTGCTTTCGCCGGGTATGCCAGGGCAACCGATGTACTACGTCACCCCGGCAAAGGCGGCAAATCCGCAGCTTGCGCGTGAGTTTATCGAGCTGGCAACCAGCCCGGACGTACAGGCGCAAGGCATTGTGAAACAGTTTAACTGGTACCCGGGTATTGATGCCGAACATGTGAAGCCGAAGCTGGATCCGGCGACCTGGCAGAAACTGTTTGCGGAAATCTCGCCGAAAGCGCTGGCGGATTACGGCAAAAGCTTCCCGATTACCCCTTACTTTGACGACATAAAAGAGGGCTATGAAAGCCAGGTCGCCAATTAATCATACCCGTCATACTTCAAGCTGCAGGTGCGTTGGCTACACGCGTTCACCCGAATCACTTACCGGCGTAAGCGCATCGGGATTTACTCGTTTGCTGCCTGCCTGCAACTGGAATTATTTAGGGTATACCGTCAATGTTCAGGCGCGACACGACGTCGCCCTGAGCTTTTTTTCTGACACCAGGTTTTGCTATGCGCCGTTCGTTGAAAAATGTGTTACTGGTCGCGCCTGCCGCGCTGATGATCGCCGTACTCTTTTTATATCCGCTGGGGTTCTCGCTGGTTGCCGCGTTTACTGACGATGCCCGAAAGCTAACGCTGGCTCATTTCAGTAAAGTCTACGCGCTCTATTCCAGCGATATTGCCTTTACGCTGGTGATTGTGCTGGTTTCAGTCGCGCTGCTGGCGGTGATTTCCATCACCCTCTCGGCGGTGATCACCTTGTCACCCTGTCGGCCCATCGTGCGGATGCTGGGGTTTTTGTACCGCCTGCCGCTGTTTATCCCCTTTATTGTGGCCGCGCAGATGATGCGCACTTTTCTGGCGAAAAACGGCCTGATGAACAATGCACTGGTGGCAACCGATCTCTTTACGCCGCTGGAGACCGTCTCCTGGCTGGGCTGGAAAGGGATCATCATCACCTTTGTCTGGAAACAACTGGCGTTCGCCACGCTGCTTATCTGCGGCGCGATGGCGGCGCTGGAGCAGTCACAGATACTGGCCGCCCGAAATCTTGGGGCCTCGCGTCCACGTATTCTGTTCGACATCATCCTGCCGCAGGTATTACCCGCCATCGGCGTGGCGTTGGTGCTCTCCACCGTGACCATGATGTCGGTGCTGTCCGTGCCACTGATGATCGGTGTGGGGACGCCAACGATGATGACCGTGGATATGGCGTTTCGCGTTAACTCCTACGGTGACTATGCCGTGGCAAACGCGCTTGGCGTGGTGTCGCTACTGATTTGTGGCGCGCTGTCATGGTTCTATCTGCGCCACAGTCTGCAACAGAAGGGAGGCGAATGATGAAAGAGGCAACAATGACATTACCGGAAACATGGCTTGCGAAAGGGCGCAGGAAACTGAGCGCCAGCCTGCCTCTGCAAACGCTGCTGTTGCTTTTTATGCTGTTGGCGATGTTTGGCCCGTTATTGAATTTACTTATCTGGACGGTGGCGGAGAGTTGGTTTTTCCCTCATGCGCTGCCCGGTCAGTGGGGGCTGAAATACTGGTATCAGGTGTTCAGCCCCTACAGTGATGTCTCCGGCTCGCTGCTCACCAGCGTGTTTATCGCCGTGTTGTCGGTGGCCGTCTGCCTGCTGATTTCGGTTCCGGCGGGGTATGCGCTCTCACGGCGCGGGATGCCGCTGCGGGTGCTGTTTATGCTGCTGTTTTTGATTCCGCAGGCGTTCCCGAACCTGACGGTATATATGAATATCGCCCGGCTGTTCTATCAGTGGGGTCTCAATGGCACGGTAGCCGGCGTGGTGCTGGTGCACAGCGTACACGGCCTGATGTACTCGGTATGGATCTGCGTGGCGGCATTTTCCGCCGTGGATCCGCTGCTGGCGAGGGCGTCACGGAACCTCGGGGCCGGGCCAGTCTACACCTTCTGGCATATCGTGCTGCCGCAGGCCTCGCCGGGCATTATCGCCGCCAGTATTTTTGTTTTCCTCGAATCGCTCGATGAGTTTACCGGCACCTTTTTCGTTGGTGCGCCGGACATCACCACCTTACCGCTGCTGCTGTATAACGCCAGTATGTCGGGGAACTATCAGGTGTCGTCTATTACCGCCCTGATTTTGCTGGTGCCGTCGCTGCTGTTTATGCTGGTCATTCATAAATTTATGCGCCCGGAGATGTTGTCAAAACTGGGGAAAGGGTAAGCCCGAAATGGCAGGGCGGGAAACGGCCCGTGCCATTGCGCCTTCATCAAATAAATCACTACAATGCAAAATTATTATCGACGACAAATTGAGAATTTATGGAGCGCATCAGTGACATTTCGCTTTTCCTGCGGGTGGTGGATTTAGGCTCCATCAGCGCCGCCGCACGCAGTGAAAATCTCTCTCTGGCGGTGGCCAGCAAGCGAATACAACGCCTGGAGCAGAGCCTGGGGGCCAGGCTCCTCAACCGTACAACCCGGCGTCTTTATCCCACCCCGGAAGGGGAATTGCTGGCATCACAGGGGCGGCCGTTGATTGAGGCGTTAAATGCCCTTGGCGAGAGTTTGCATACCAGCCGCTCCGAAGTGACAGGGACTATCAGAGTCACGATGTCAGCGTCCTTCGGGCGTTTATACATTTCGCCGCTGCTGGCGGAATTTCAGTCGTTACATCCGGACGTCAATTTTGTGGCGCACCTCAGTGATGAAGTGGTCGATCTGGTAAAAGGGGGATACGACCTCGCTATCCGCATCGGCAATCTTAAAGACTCAAGCCTGGTCGCGCGACGGATCGCGCCAAACCGGCGCGTGTTGGTGGCGTCGCCCTCCTATCTGGCGCGACGCGGTGTGCCGCAGCATCCTGCCGAACTCGAAGCGCATGACGGATTACTGATGACGGACGCCGACGGCAAGCGGGATATCTGGACATTGCTCGCCCCTGGCGAGGGAACGTTTCGGGTAAAAATAAACAGCAAGATCGAGAGCAACTTCGGTGAATTGTTACGTGACGCGGCGGTATATGGACGGGGGATCTCACTCCAGTCTGTCTGGCATGTTGCCGATGATCTCAAGGCCGGGCGCTTGCTGATTGTCCTGCCTGATTATCCGGTGCAGGAGAGTTTTATTCACGCCGTCACACCCACACGCCTGATGCAGACGCCGCGCATTAAGGCCTTTATTGATTTTCTGCTGGAGAAGTTTGCCGAGCCTGCCCCCTGGGAGCGATAAGTCGGGGGTGGCAGCGCAGACCGGGAATGACGCCTTTGACCCGGGCGGGCGTGCAGACTATAGCGTTCTGTTGTCGCCCACCCGGTAGCGCTCATTTTCTGCCGGCCCCGTGTTTTTCACCGTCACGGTGAGAAGGTGAGTTTTACAATACCTGGCCGGTAAAAAATAATGTCGCGCCCATACTGGCAATAACAGCATGCTTTTTATTAGCGATTGGCTAATCCCATAATTTCGAAATTTTGTGATGTGTGTCGGTAATACAGAAAATGATTTCCTCCCTATAAAATGATTGCCCACTGATATGTCGCAACATTCCTATTTCAGTAAAGCGTTAGCAAAGAAGCCCACGATTTCAGGTGCTGAAACGTGTAATTCATGAGTCCCGGAATGAATAATCCTCTGGAGTGCATAGCCACCGGTAATGCCATCATCACCATGACCTGTACAGACTGGCTGCATCCCCGGCTTGTCTGGGGTTTGAGGCGATTGGCGTTATTTCTATTGTGGCGTAATAATATTTTTTTATTTTCTTATGGCAAAATTAAAATAGTGAGGCTAACGTTTGCAAGCATTTTTATTTATTTTATTGCTTGTCATAGTTTGCATTTTAATAAATAAAAATAGGAGAAAAGTATGATATTTTTTTATTTCGTCATGCATTTGTAGGTCTGGTGTATTTATTAATTTTTCGTCATATTGCGGCAATAAATTAATGAAATGCTCACTTTCGATATAAAGGTGCAGGGATGGTTATGGTTACTCTTCATCGGCGTGTTAATTCAGTGAAACGGTTTAAATCAGGAACCTGCTTATTTGCAGTGAGCATGATGTTGCCATTTTTCGCCTATGGCGCGAACCCTGCCTACGATGAGCTGATTATTCAGGCACGAAAAGGGGATCGCCAGCCGCTGCTGACGTATCTCACTGCCCGTGAACAAACTGCGCCGCTGACGCCAGAGCAAGTTGCCGACTGGCTACAGGTATCCGCTTGGGCAGATAACGATGCACAGACGCTGGAAGTATGGGGCCGCTATCAGGACAAAATGGTCATTCCGGTCCGCGGACAAATCGCCGTGGCACGCGCCCTGCGCAATCTGAAAAAGTGGGATGAATCACTGAATGTCTGGGAGCGCGTTTTGCGTGAGGAGCCCGACAACAATGACGCGCGAACCGGATGGATAATGACCCTCGCCGATGCCCGGCGTAACGAAGAGGCCATTACCGCCGCACAGCAGTGGGCAGAGCAGTCTCCTGGGCCGGAACGCGATGCGCTGCTGGCTTATGTTTACAAGGCGCAGGGTAAAAACTGGGATGCGTTACTCGCCGCGACCCGCGTTGATGCGGATTCACCGGCAAGCAAAAATGTGGTGCCGACACTGTTGTCCGCTATGACGGCTAACCGGATAGCCGGCCCCGCGCTGTCGCTTTACGAGCGCAACCCGCAGTCCGATGCGATCACCCGCCAGCTTGAACTCGATGCCGCCGCCCAGACAGTACGCGCGGCGTTTACGCCCGCCCGCAACGAAGAAGAGCGTTATCTGGTGGCCGATCAGGCGCTTGCCCGCTATGACGCCTTCATCGCTGCCTGGAAAGATAACCCCGAGGCGCAAAAGGATGTGCGGCGCGCCAGAATCGACAGACTGGGTGCCCTGGTGATTCGCAAACGCAGTGCTGAGGTCATTGCCGAATATGAAGCGCTGGAGGCCGATGGACAACACGTCCCCAATTATGCCCGGCGCTGGGTTGCCTCTGCCTGGCTTGCCGAGCGACAGCCTGATAAAGCGGAATCAATGCTGGAAGCGGTTTTCTACCCGCATGGCCCTGTCGCGGTGATGCCGCTCACCATGGATGACCAGCAAGACCTTTTCTATGCGCGTCTCGACAATAATCACTTCGATAAAGCAAAGCAGCAACTGGACACCTACATCAGTAAAAGCCCTTACTTCATCTATTTCGAGGGTTCACCCACACCGCAACCTAACGATAACTGGCTGCTCGGTCAGTCATTGCTTATCGACTATTTCACGGCAACCAATGACTTAGCTGCCGCACAAAAACAAACGCAAACGCTGGTGAGCAAGGCCGCGGGTAATCAGGATCTGCGTATTGCTTTAGCGTCGGTCTTGCTGGCGCGGGGCCTCCCGCACGCGGCAGAACGCGAACTTAAGCTTGCTGAGGTCATTGAACCCACCAACCTGGCGCTGGAGAGACAGCAGGCCTCGACGGCGCTGGAATTGCAGGAGTGGCGGCAGGCCAATGAACTGACCAGTGATGTGGTCGCACGCAGTCCCGATGATTTCGCCACCCGTCAGCTCGAACGCCTGCTGGCGGTACACAATAAAGCGGAGCTGCGTATCAGCGGCACGCAGGGGATTTCGTCGGACAGCCCCATTAGCGGCAAACATGATTTCACCCTGAACACCGCTCTCTACAGCCCGCCCATAAACGATAACTGGCGACTCTTTGCGGGCTATAACTTTGCCAGCGGTGAGTTTGAAGAAGGCAAGGGGATTAACCGCGATATCGGCGCCGGTGCGGAGTGGACCTCACGGGATAACTGGGCCGAACTGGAAGTGTCCGGGCATAACTACGGCGACGGGCAGAAAGTCGGTGGACGCCTGTCTGCCTGGCACGATTTTAATGACAACTGGCGGGTGGGTGGTTCGGCGGAGCGGTTATCGCGTAATACGCCGCTGCGTGCGTTACGCAATGGCGTAAGTTCCAACGGCGGCGACCTTTGGCTGCGTTGGTATCACAACGAACGTCGCGAATACCAGTTTTCACTGGCGGGCGCCCATTTTACGGATGGCAATGATCGCCTGGAGTACGGCATCAGCGGCAAAGAGCGGCTGTGGACCCGGCCGCGTTTTACGCTGGATTTCATCCCCGCCATCAACGGTAGCCACAACAGCAAAGACAATGCGCCTTATTACAACCCCAAACGTGACGTTTCAGCCGTTGCGGGCCTGCGCGCGGAGCACGTGATGTATCACCATTACGATACCGTCTGGAAACAGCAGTTTATCGTGGGCGCGGGGGGCTACTGGCAACAAGGACACAATAGCGGTGCCATTACTCAGCTTGGCTACGGGCAGCGCATTCAATGGAATAACGTAGTGGATGCCGGGGTGACGCTCTCCTGGGACAAACGTCCTTACGATGGCAAGCGTGAGCGAAATATCGCCCTCGCTTTTGATCTGAATGTCAGATTTTAAGGACACGCATGTTTAAACACTGGCTACGCATCGTCATTGTGATCGCAGGGTGGATACTGGCAAACGTGTGTGCCAGCGCGCCAGCGCCACGCTACCTTTCCCCCTCAGCGCGGGCACCACTCTACGCGGAACAGCCCTGGCCAAAAAACAGTTTCCTGGTGCTGGCGTACCACGACGTGGAGGATAACGCCGCCGATCAGCGCTATCTTTCCGTGCGCACCAGTGCGCTTAACGATCAGTTTGCCTGGCTGCATGTTAATGGCTACCACCCGATAAGCGTGCAGCAGGTGCTCGATGCTCACGCCGGCAAGAGTGTCCTGCCGCCGAAAGCAGTACTGCTGACCTTTGATGACGGTTACAGCAGCTTTATCAAACGTGTTTTACCGCTGCTCAAATCCTATAAATGGCATGCCTTATGGGCACCTGTCGGCATTTGGGTAGATGCGCCAGCCAATGTTCCGATTGATTTTGGCGGGCTAAAGACGCCACGCGATAAATTTGCGACCTGGCAAATGGTACGCGAAGCCAGCCAGTCGTCGCTGGTGGAGATTGGCGCACACACCTGGGCTTCGCACTATGGGCAACAAGCGAATCCGCAGGGCAGCCGCGAGCCTGCCGCGGCAAATCGCGGATTCAATGACGCCACCGGGCAGTACGAAACCGATAGCCAGTTTGAGCAACGCATGAGCGCTGACCTTGTGCATATCAGCCGGAAAATTACCGAGGTGACGGGACATTCACCGCGCGCGTGGGTCTGGCCGTATGGTGCGGCGAGTGGCACCACGTTGAGGCTGGCGAAGCAGCAGGGTTATCAGATGGCTTTTACCCTCAATCAGGGCCTGGCCAATGCGGCAAAACTGGACGACATACCCCGTATGCTTATCACTGGTAATCCGTCGCTTCGTGAGTTTGCCGACCAGGTCGCGCAGGTCAGAGAGCCTGAGTCTATGCGGGTTATGCACATCGACCTGGATTATGTGTATGACAAAAACCCCGCGCAGCAGCGTAAAAATATCGATGCTCTTATTCAGCGCGTCTTTGATATGCATATCACGCACGTATTTTTGCAGGCCTATGCCGACCCGAAAGGGGATGGCAATGTGCAGGCGCTCTATTTCCCGAACCGCTGGCTGCCGATGCGCGCCGATTTATTCAACTTTGTCGCATGGCAACTCCAGACCCGCGCGGCTGTGAGTGTCTATGCCTGGATGCCGGTGCTGGCTTTCAATCTTGATGCCTCTGTTCCACGTGTGATGGCATGGTCGCCGGGCGCCGGGCGTACAGCGCCTGACAGCAGGCACTATGCGCGGCTGTCACCCTGGAGCCCCGTGGCCCGTAAGCGGATCAACGATATCTACGAAGATTTGGCTCGCCATGCCAGCTTTCAGGGCATTTTGTTCCACGATGATGCGTTTCTGACGGACTATGAAGATGCCTCTCCGGCAGCGCTGGACGCGTATCGCGCTGCCGGGTTTCCTCACAACATTGCGCAAATTCGTGCCAATCCCCAGCTACTTGAGCGCTGGACGCGCTTTAAAAGCCGGGCGCTGATTGATTTCACCGAACAACTCACGCAAACCGTTCGATCCATACGCGGCCCGCAGGTGAAAACGGCGCGCAATATCTACGCGATGCCAGTGCTGGAGCCAAAGAGCGAAACCTGGTTTGCCCAAAATTTGAATGATTTCCTTGGCACCTATGACTGGACGGCACCGATGGCGATGCCGTTGATGGAAGATATTTCGCCGAAAGACGCGAACGACTGGCTGGACAGGCTGGTCGGGCGCGTGGCCCGTTACCCTGGCGCAATGGAGAAAACGGTCTTTGAGTTGCAGGCGCGTAACTGGCGCAAAGGGGCAGGGCAGGACGGCATCAGTGATGAAATGCTTATCGGGTGGATGCAACAACTTCGGTTGAGCGGCGCCAAAAACTACGGCTATTACCCGGATGACTTCATCAACGATCAACCCCGGATGGCGGAGATACGCCCCGCTTTCTCATCATACTGGTATCCACAAAAATGACCGATCGCATCATCGCATTCCTGATCCTTTGCCTGATGTTCAGTTTTCCGCTCGGTGTGGCGGTGGTCTTTACGGGTGAAGTGATTCTGGATTTCGTCTTTTTCTGGCCGCTGTTTATGTCTGCGCTTTGGATGAGCGGTGGCCTCTATTTCTGGTTTCATCGTGAGCGTTACTGGCCATGGGGGGAAGGGACACCTGCGCCAACGCTTGCGGGAAATCCGCTGATTTCCATTCTTATACCGTGCTTTAACGAAGGGCTGAATGCGCGGGAAACCATCGAAGCCGCCCTGGCCCAGCGTTACGACAATATCGAAGTCATCGCCATTAACGATGGTTCGAAAGACAACACGGGGGCTGTGCTGGATCAATTGGCCGAAGAGTATTCACGGCTGCGGGTCATCCATCTGGCGGAAAACCAGGGCAAAGCGGTAGCGCTTGCGGCCGGAGCCGCCGCAGCACGCAGTGATTTTCTGGTCTGCATTGATGGCGACGCCTTGCTGGATAAAGATGCGGCGGCATATATGGTCGCGCCGTTGTTAAATCATCCGCGCGTGGGGGCGGTGACCGGTAACCCGCGTATTCGCACGCGATCAACGCTTATCGGGCGGGTGCAGGTCGGTGAGTTTTCATCAATCATCGGGTTGATCAAGCGAACCCAACGTGTCTATGGGCAGGTTTTTACTGTTTCCGGCGTCATTGCCGCGTTTCGTCGTCGGGCGCTGGCTGAGGTGGGCTACTGGAGCCCGGATATGATCACCGAAGACATTGATATCAGTTGGAAGTTGCAACTGCGCCACTGGTCCATCTTTTTTGAACCCCGTGCGCTGTGTTGGATCCTGATGCCTGAGACGTTAAAAGGGCTCTGGAAGCAGCGTCTGCGCTGGGCACAGGGCGGTGCCGAAGTCTTTATTGTCAATATGCGTCGCCTGTGGGGCTGGGAATATCGACGCATGTGGCCGTTGTTTATTGAGTTTTGTATGTCCAGCGTGTGGGCATTTGCCTATGCGATGACGATTGTGCTGTTTCTCATCGGGCTTGTCATCCCTATGCCTGATTCACTGCATGTTCAGCATCTCTTTCCACCCGCATTTACTGGCCTGATGCTTGGCGTCGTTTGCCTGCTGCAATTCGCGGTCAGCCTGTTTATTGAACGGCGCTATGAAAAAGGCATTGCGGCGTCGTTGTTCTGGGTTATCTGGTTTCCGGTGGTGTACTGGATGTTGAGCCTGTTCACAACCCTGGTGGCTTTCCCGAAAGTGATGCTGCGGCGCAAACGCAGCAGAGCGCGTTGGGTCAGCCCCGACCGCGGTATCGGGAGAATTGAACCATGATCGAACCGTTAATTTTTACTGAACAGCGTCTGTTTCCGCGCATGCTTGATGTGTTTTTAACGCTTGTTGCCTGGTTGGGATTTTGCTGGCTGATCTATAGCGGGCTGGTGGTGGCGATAAAACATGATCCCTTTATGGGCGTCCGGCCGTTTTATACCACGCTCAGCACCCTGAGTGTCTATCTGCTGGTGGCCTGTATGATCGGTCTGACACTTATCGGCTGGGCTAAATATAACCAGCTACGTTTTCGCGTTGAGCGTCGTCGGCGTCGCCCCGGCCTTGAAGAGCATGAAGTGGCGGCAAGCTTTAATATCACACCTGAACTCGCGCAGGCGATGAGTCGGGCCCAGGTATTTACCCTTGCCCATTATGACACCGGTGCGATTGACCGTGTGTGGATGGCAAAAATGCTGGCAGAAAACTAGGGCAGTCTTGTCGGGAGAATAGATCCACGCCGAAGCGTGGATCTTTCTCAGTGGCCGGTGCCGTTATACGCTAAACGGCGCTAATTCAGAGCGCGCCTTCGCCTTCGTAAGCCTGACGATAAAGCTCGATGACCTGCTCTTTCGTCGCTTTTCGTGGGTTGGTTAACTGGCAAACATCTTTTTTGGCGTTCTCCGCCATAATGGCGAAGTCTTCCGGTTTAACCCCCAGGCTTTTCAGATCGGCAGGAATACCGACCTGTTTGCTCAGGCGACGAATGGCGGCAATCGCCCTCACGGCGGCTTCATCGGTCGACAGACCGGCGACTTTCTCACCCATGGCTTCGGCGATATCACGGAAGCGATTAAGGTTGCCGATAAGGTTAAATGATTCAACATAGGGCAGAAGAATCGCGTTACACACGCCGTGAGGAAGGTTATAGAAGCCGCCTAACTGGTGCGCCATCGCATGAACATAGCCCAGTGACGCGTTGTTAAATGCAATCCCGGCGAGGTACTGGGCATAGGCCATATTGTCCCTTGCCTTCATATATTCACCGTTGGCTACCGCTTTGGGCAGGTATTGCGTGATCATTTTAATGGCTTGCAATGCGGCGGCATCGGTTAACGGATTCGCCATTGTCGACACGTAGGCTTCGATAGCGTGCGTCAGCGCATCCATACCGGTTGCAGCGGTAAGGGAAGGGGGCATGCCGACCATTAATTCCGGGTCGTTGATGGAAATTTGCGGGGTGACGCGCCAGTCGACAATCGCCATTTTCACCTTGCGTTCCGTATCCGTAATAATACAGAAGCGGGTAATTTCAGAGGCGGTGCCTGCGGTGGTATTAATCGCCATCAGCGGGATCATATCGTTGCTGGATTTATCCACCCCTTCGTAATCGCGAATATTCCCGCCGTTTGCCGCAACCAGGCCAATACCTTTGGCGCAGTCATGGGAGGAGCCGCCACCGAGTGAGACAATCCCATTACAGCCATGTTCACGATAGCATTCGATGCCGGCCGCGACGTTTTTATCCGTGGGGTTTGGCTCTGCGCCGCCAAAAATATGTACATCGATACCGGCTTCTTGATAAATCTTCGCAACATTATCAGCCATGCCGCTTTTTGCCAGAAATGCATCCGTGACGATAAGGATTTTTTTCACATTTAACGTTTTTGCCAACGTACCGGCTTCCTGAACACTACCTTCACCAAATACATTGCGTGTTGGTAGAAAATAATATGTCGACATTGATCATCCCCTGTTCATAAATGTGATTGTTAGAGTGTCCATGACTGCTTTTAAACTCCTGGCAACGTATTCCTGCCGCAGAATAACGATACTCTGCTGATGCGAATAAAAGCGCTGACTGAACATGCGCAGGCAATGTTAAGGAAAAGCTGACAGGGAACAACCTCACAAAACACAGGGGTTTTTAACAATAAACATCAAATTTATTTACAGGGAGGGTTTCTAATTATCACTTTATGTTATTAACTTGTTGTAAAAGAACGGGTGAAAATGGCGGGTAGTGGGGCATTTTCTCTTTGTGATCAGAAAGCTTGCAGGTTTTGTTTAACATTGCAGAGAAAAGTTAAACGGGGCGACAAGGTGGTCGGTGTGTCGGTGTGGTGATGCGAGGGTGAGCAACACACGCTTCGCTTGCTGCTTTAGTCTGCTGAGCGGATCTTTCGGGTGCTGAATAAAGTGCGCATGGTTGCGTTTAAGCCAGCGTGAAGACGTTTATTTTAATCGCAAAGCAGTGAAAGGCGCTAATTAAAGCAAATGGCCGCTCTGAAAGAGGAAAGGCATTTCCAAAAAACGCTAAAGAATACATGATGTATACATTGAACGAGATAAATCTATTCTGTTATTTTTCTGCGTTATAAACCTGTTCGCTACCGATTTCCATATTGAGCTTGCTTATTATGGCGTGGGGTTGAAACAGTGATTACGCGCTGAGGGAAAATCACCGTTTTTATTGATCGTGGCGGGGGCAATATGAATAAAACTCACTGGGATGAAAGTGGCTTATTTCAGGCAATCCTCGACAAATGTCCCGTCGGAATAGCGGTAATTGATTATGACGGACATTATCTGACTGTTAATCCCGCTTATTGCGATATCTATGGCTATACGCAGCAAGAGATGTTGCATCACTCCTTCACCATGATTTTTCCAGCCGCAGATAAACAGGCTGTTCTGCAACGTCATTATCAATTTATCAAAGAAGGCACCCGCCTTGGCGGAGAGTGGCCTGTCCTGCATCATGATGGTTCGCAAATGACGGTCTTTTCGGAGTCCGTGACCTTTTATCCAGCCCAGGGACTACCGGCCAGGCTGGTCTACGTTCAGAACATCACCGAACGCAAAAAGGCGCAGGAGCAAATGAAAATTGCGGCAGCCGTGTTTGATGCGAGCCAGGAAGCCATTGTCGTGACCGACTGCGACAATAATATTATTAGTATTAACCCGGCTTTCACCATCCTGACGGGATGGTCTTTGGAGGAGGTGCAGGGGCACAATCCTCGGGAATTTAAGTCGGGCCGCCATCCACGTTCTTTTTATACCGAGATGTGGCAGGCATTAAACGACAGCGGACAGTGGATGGGGGAGGTCTGGGACCGGCATAAAGACGGCACTGAATTTCTCAAAGAGCTGAGCATTTCGGTGATAAAAGATCCTGCGGGCAACGTGATTAATTACGTTGGCATGTTTTCCGACATTACCCTACGTAAAAAACAGGAAGAACTCATCTGGCAACAAGCAAATTATGATGCGGTCACCGGTTTGCCCAACCGTCATTTGTTTCAAAGCAAGCTTGAACAGGCGGCCCGCCACGCCTCGCGCACCCACCGTATCATGGCGCTGATGCTCATCGACCTCGATCAATTTAAATCGGTTAATGACAGTATGGGGCACCGGGCGGGTGATGAATTATTAGGCCGCGTGGCTATGCGCTTACTTGAATGTGCCAGTAACGCCGAATGTATCGCGCGCCTGGGTGGCGATGAATTTGCTATCATTATCCCGGACATTAACGATCCGGCTGAATGTACGGATATTGCCCGCAAGATTCTCCGTAAACTGGAAATTCCATTTACGATTAACGGCGAGACCATGTTTGTCTCGGCCAGTATTGGCATTTCTCTTTATCCCACTGATACAGAAAACCTCGAAGATTTATTCAAGAACGCCGACCAGGCGATGTATGCGGTTAAAAACGCGGGGCGAAAGAATTTCCGCTACTACTCCCGCGCCCTGCATGATGCGATTCATGCGCGTCTGCGGATGATGAGAAATTTAAGAAAGGCGCTCGAAGAGAGCCAGTTTGTGGTCTATTACCAGCCGATTGTCTCGCTCACCACGGGGCAGATTACCCGAATGGAAGCACTGGTTCGCTGGCTCCACCCGGTACAGGGGATTATTAGCCCGGATACCTTTATTCCGCTGGCCGAAGATACCGGTCTTATCGTCCCCATGGGCAACTGGATCGCAAAACAGGCTATTACACAACTGGCTTACTGGCGGCAAAAATATGACCCTCAACTCAAAATGGCTATTAATCTGTCACCAATACAGTTACGCAGCCAGGAGTTTGAAGATATCCCCTGGATTCGGGATCTACAAAATCATAACCTTATGGGTGATGCGGTCACCATTGAAATCACCGAAGGGTTGCTGCTTAATTCGGAAACACGCGTCAACCACAATTTAAAAATGATGCATCAGATTGGTATTCAGATTGCCATCGACGATTTCGGCACCGGCTATTCATCACTGGCCTATCTGAGAAAATTTAATATTGATTTTCTCAAAATTGATCGCTCCTTCGTGGAAGATTTAAAAGGGGTGGGGTTTGAACTTTGTACGGCCATTATTGCGATGGCGCACAGTCTGGGGCTCGGCGTGATTGCGGAAGGCGTTGAAACAGAGGAGCAGAAAAAATTGCTGATGGAACTGGGGTGCGACGCTATGCAGGGGTATCTGTGTTCGAAACCCTTGCCCGCCGATGAGATCGAAAAGCTACTGGCGCCGTCTAATGTCCGATAACGCTTCTGTTTCATAAGGGGCCGCATTACGCTCACCACCCGCAATGTGAGGAACCCCCACAAAAATGCGAGCACGAACGGTCGCCTCTCCCTTGAGGGGTGAGGAATCCCCAAAAAAATGCGAGCACAATCGGTCCCCTCTCCTCTTTGGGGAGAGGGTTAGGGTGAGGGGGAAAATGCGGCTCTGATGGTCATTCCGTTCACCTTATGTTCCTTGCTTTTCTGTCGCAAAAGCCTATGTGTCACGGCTGATGAACAGCCGCGATACCCTGATCATTATGATTTAACGTAGTCGCTGTAGGCGTTTTGCAAAACAATATGATCGGCAATATATTTTGCGTCATGCCATACGCCGTAAATAAACGAAGAGGCACGGTTGACCAGATTCGGCAGGCCAAGGAAATAAATGCCACGTTCTGCTGAAATACCGCGTTTATGGAACGGCAGGCCTTTTTCATCGAAGGCATCCACCTGTAGCCAGCCGAAATCAAATTTAAATCCCGTCGCCCAGATAATGGTGGTAATACCGGCAGCGGCAATATCTAATTGTGCCAGCGGGTTGAGCAGGCATTCCGGGTCCGGCAGTAACGTCCACGCCTGCGGCTCCGGTGGCAGATCCAGCCCGTTGCGTTCGATATAAGCGTCCGCATCGCGCAGTACATCAAAATAGGCGTTATCGCCCGCAGCGATATTCTCCGCCAGCCCCTCGGCAAAGCGCAGCACACCGTTATCCCAGCTTTGGGTGATGCCCACCAGCGTAATACCGGTATGCGCCAGGCGTCGGAAATCGACGGTTTTGCCCCCTTCATAACCGCTCACGGCAAAGGCAACGTGCTCTTTCTTCGGCTTTATTTTCACTTCATCCCACAGACCCAGCGCGCCCAGCCACCAGCAGTAATCACGGTCGCGATAACTGCGCGGTGGACGATAATGTTCACCGACTGACAGATAAACGTCACGCCCTGACTGGCGCAGCTCTTCGGCAATTTGCGTACCGGACGCGCCTGCTCCAACAACCAGTACGCCGCCTGCGGGCAGTTGCTGCGGATTTTTGTAAACCGAGGAGTGGATCTGATGAACCCCGGCGCTTTGCGGGACGATCTGCGGAAACGACGGTTTTTGAAACGGGCCGGTGGCGGCGACCACATTGGCGGCTTCAAATTCTCCGGCAGAGGTCACCACCTTGAATCCGCTGCGTCCTGCCAGGCGAGTAACCTGATGCACGTCAACGCCCGTGCGCACCGGGGCATTAATCATCCTCGCATAGTCTTCAAAATACTGTGCCATGCGCTCTTTGGGTGGGAAAGCTTCCTGGGAGATATTGTCGAATTGCAGCGACGGAAAGCGGTCATGCCACGCAGGCCCGTTCGCCACCAGCGAATCCCAGCGTTCAGAGCGCCAGCGCTCAGCAATACGGCTGCGCTCCAGCACGACATGGGGCACGCCCATTAATGTCAGATGCTCGCTCATGGCAATACCGGCCTGACCTGCACCGACAATCACAGTATTGATTTTTTCTGTTGGCATAGTGAATCCCTAAATATAAGCGACCCTCGATATTTTTATCGCTACGCGGCATCGGGGCGGTATGAATAATAATCAGGCATTTTTAAATTCAGCGCGGCGCAATAGCCCGCGTGCATTTCTTCACGGTTTATTAATGTCTGGCTTCAACATTTAATATTTTCCCCAGACCTAAAAACCTATTGGCGATAATTAACATCGTGGCGGTGACGGCAATATAGATAACCGACAGGGCAGCGAGTGTTGGATCGGCAAATTCACGCACATAGTTGTACATCGCCACCGGAAGGGTCTGCGTTGCCTGGGTCGTAATAAACAACGATGCGGTAAATTCGTTAAAGGAGAGGATCGCGGCAAACAGCCAGCCGCCAAACAGGCCCGGTAAAATCAGCGGCACGGTGATGGTCCATACCACGCGCAGCGGCGACGCCCCCAAACTTGCCGCCGCCAGTTCAATGCGCTGCTCCAGGTTTTTTAACGACACATTCACACTGCGCAACACAAACGGCAGTACCAGGACGATGTGGCAGAAAATCACCAGTGGGTAACCGCGCCCGAGGTTGAGTTGCGACACCAGCATCAACAGCCCCAGGCCAATGGTGAAGTGGGGGATAAAGAGCGGTGACAGCAAAATGCCTTCCAGCACCTGCTTGCACGCAAAGGAATAGCGTTCAATGGCAATCGCCAGCGTGGCGCCGATGATCACCGCCAGCGATGATGCCCACGCGGTGACAATCAGCCCGGAGTAAAAACCGTGGCGGAAATCGTCATAACTCACCGCCCGCTCGAACCAGCGCAGCGACCAGCCTTTTGGCGGGAAAAACAACACGGCGGTGCTGCTGAACGAGGAGATAAACACCACGATGGTCGGCAGCATGACAAAAACCAGAATAGCGGCGACCAGCAGGCGGCCTGCCAGCACTGTCAGTTTGTTGTTAAGTGAACGGGTCATATCAATGTTCTCCCATCGCGTGCAGGAACCGGGTCATGCGTTTTAGCGCCATCAGCAACAGGATGGTCAGGATTAAACCGGCGATGCTCAGCGCGGCAGCAAACGGAAAGTTCATCGAGGAGAACCCCAGTTGATAGACCATTGTGGCGACGGTGCTGACGCGTCCCCCGCCAATCAGTTGCGGTGTGGCAAAGGCGCTAAACGTCCAGGCAAACGCGGTAGTGAGGCTGGCGACGATGCCGGGGATGGACAGGGGGATCGTCACGGTTAGCAGGGCGCGGATTGGCCCCGCGCCAAGGCTGGTGGCGGCTTTCTCATAATCAGGATTGATGTGCGATAGCGCGGTTGCCAGCATCAGCACCATGATCGGCATGGTGACATGCACCAACGCCAGCACCACGCCCGTTTGCGTAAACATAAACTGAATGGGGGTGGAGATAACACCCAGCGCCAGCAGCAGGCTATTGAGGAAGCCGCTGTTACCCAGGACGATAATCCATGAATAGGTGCGCACCACTTCGCCGAGAAACAACGGCGTGATCGCAATAATCAGAATCGTGGATTTGACCCAGATTGTGCGGGTGCGCACCAGGGCAAACGCCAGCGGATAACTCATCAACAGGCCAAAAAAAGCGGTTTTGGCGCTCAGCATAACCGTGTTGATAAACGCATCGGCATAGACGCTTTTGAACAGACCGCTAAAGTTTGCCAGCGTAAATCCGCCCACGTCGAGCGAACCGGGGATATAAGCGCGCACGCTGAACTGCATCACCGCCAACATCGCGATAACCAGCCCGACGGCGGTTAGCGTCGCGGGAATAATGAACCAGGGTAAAAATGTCGGTTTTCTCGTCATAACGTGCTGCCTGAGTAATGTGCTGCCGGTAGAACCTGGGCGACGTGTTCGTCGCCCGGCAAATCAATGAGACATGATGTTTTCAGAGAACCACTGACGCCACTGTGCGGTTTTCTCCGCACGCAGTTGTGGATCGGTATTGATGGTGGCATTCCACTGGGCGGGTGTGGTCAGCATACCCGGCAGTTTTGCCAGTTCAGGATCGATATGGGCGTTGGTTACCGTTGGGCTACCGTGATAAATCTTCGCCACCTGCTCCTGTATTTCGGGCTGTAAGGCAATATTGATAAACTTATAAGCCAGTTCGCTGTGTCGGGTGCCTTTGTTGATCCCGATGGTATCAACGCCCAAAATCGCGCCTTCTTTTGGCATTGCCAGTTTGACGTCCACCCCTTCGGCCATCATGTTGTAGGCGTTCATCGAGAGCATCACCTGTACCGGTGTTTCGCCAGTGGAGATCAACTGCTGACTGTTGGCATCATCGGTATAGAAGGATTTGATATTTGGGATCAGCGCCTTAAGCTTCGCCTGGCCTTGTTCCCAGTGCGCTGCGTCGCTGCCGGAGAGTTTGGCGGCCACTGCAATGATGTGGCTCGGATCCCAGTCAGGCAGCGCCAGCGTGCCCTTGAGCTCAGGTTTCCACAGATCGTTCCAGCTCTCGAAGGTTTCGCCTTTGGGGACTAAATCCGGACGGTAGCCGATGGTGTAAACGTAACCCCAGACGCCGAGGTGATAGGGGCTGACTTTGGCCTGTTGGACAAGGTTCGCGGCGTTGGGGATTTTGCTCATATCGAGTTTTTCAAACAGGCCGGAATTGGCATACAGATAGCCCACATGCGCAGTCGTAAAGGTCACGTCAGTTTCCGGTGACCCGCCGGCCAGTTTGGCTTTATTAAGGCGATCGATGGTGCCGCCGGTAACAAACTGCACTTCCACGCCGGTCTCTTTGGTAAAGGCTTTCGCGATGGTTTCATCGATCAAATCTTTGAAGCCGCCGCCCCAGGTGCTGACAATCAGTTTGTCTGCGGCCATCGCATTTCCTGCGCTTAGCACACATGTGGTCAACAACGTTAAGGCACGAATCTTACGCAACATATTCTTATCCCCATCTATGAAATGGCTGTTGTGGCAGTCTGAAACCCGGCGCGCCAGAACGGTGCAAACGGGGTTCCCCGGTGTGAAGGCGATAATGACGTGGTGAACGGATGGCGTAAAACAGCCTTTTCCTCGCCGTTGCATCGGAATTTCTGAGGCTAAAAAACGCGCTGCTTTGCAACGGATTTTCTTAACCAGTGATAAGGATGAAGAGAGGGAAGCCACAACAAAACCAGGGGATTATGCTGTTATTTTTCATTTGGCATGATAACTGCATAAAAATTAGCACTATTAGAATGACTGGCGCGACATGATCGCGTCGGCGATCTCAGGAGAACCTGCATGCTCAGTCGCATTACCCAGCGTCAGTTGGAATATTTTGTCGCCTCCGGGGAGGCGGGCAGCATCATTGGCGCCTCAGAACGTATCCACGTTTCATCACCGTCGATCTCTGCTGCCATCACCCATATCGAATCTGAACTGGGCGTACAGCTCTTTGTGCGCCATCATGCGCAGGGCGTTTCGCTGACTGCCATCGGTCATCAGGTTCTGAAAGAGGCAAAGCTCATTCTGGAGCAGATGATGAATCTTTATACTATTGCCTCGGAGTCCATGAACAATGTGCGCGGCCCGCTGCGGGTAGGCTGCCTGGATACGCTGGCGCCGATGCTGACGCCTGAACTGGTATTCGGCTTTGGACGCGCCTTTCCCGGCGTGCGCATTACGCTTGTCGAAGGCAACCATGAACAGTTGCTCAAACAGTTGCGCACCGCCGATATCGACATCGCGCTGACTTACGATTTAGTCCCCGCCAGCGATATCGACTTCACCGCACTGGCCCAATTGCCGCCCTATGTGATGGTGGGGGAGCATCATCCGTTCGCGACGCACTCAGCGGTGACCATTGAGGATCTGGCGACCATGCCGATGGTCTTGTTGGATATGCCGTGGAGCCGCGAATATTTCCTGGGGCTGTTCAGCGAAGCGGGCGTTACGCCCAATGTGGTGATGCGCTCCAGTAATATGGAGGTGGTGCGCTCGATGGTGGCAAATGGCGTGGGATTTGGTATCGCCAACGTGCGGCCAAAAGCGCATTTATCCCAGGATGGCAAACGTCTGATTCGCGTGCGGCTGGCAGGGGCGAACAGGCCGATGCAACTGGGTTACGCGACCGCAGCCCACACCCAGCACTCAATGGTGGTTAACGCTTTTGCTGAGCGCTGCCGTATTTTTATCTCCGATCAGCATATTCCCGGCATGGCGGCACCGAGCTATTTCGATCCGCAGGTGGTACGGGTGGCGTGACACCGGGCGTGGCGACAACTTAGTAGCCACGCGCCGGGAAGACCTGGGCGGTCACCGGCTCGCCGCGTGCGGCGCGCTGGATGTTGTCCGCCACCTGTTGTGCGGCGCTGGCCGGAATGGCAACGGAGGCCAGATGCGGCGTGATGAGTACGTTGTCCATGCGCCATAACGGATCGCCCGGCGGCAGCGGCTCACGCTCAAACACATCCAGCGTGGCCTGTGCGATCTGTCCTGAGCGCAACGCCGCTGTCAGTGCCGCCTGATCGACAATCGCACCGCGCGACACATTGATAAAGGCGGCGCCACAGGGGAGGCGAGAGAGCCGGTCTGCGCTAAGCAGGCCCGCTGTCTGTGGGGTGAGAGGCAGCATCACCACCAGAATGTCGCTCTGGCTGAGAAAATCATTCAGCGAGGCCAGTCCGCTGCGACAGTGAATACCGTCGATGGCTTTAGGTGTCCGCGACCAGCCGCGCACGTCGAACCCCTGGCGTGCCAGTTCCCGTGCCGTATACGCGCCCAGTTCCCCCAATCCCAACACCCCGACGCGAATACCAGAAGGGCTGCGCGGGTGGAGGTAATGCCAGCGCTGTTCACGCTGCGCGCGCTCGAATGCCGGGATATCACGCGCGTAACGCAATACCGCAAAAAGCACGTAGCCTGCCATCATGCGTGCCATATCAGGATCGGAGAGACGAACAATCGGAACCGGCGGCAGATCGTCGCGCCCCACCAGTGAATCGACCCCCGCGCCGAGATTGACCAGTAACTTAAGATGGCGGTAGGGCGCAAAGAACCCGTGTGGCGGCTTCCATGCCAGCGCATAGTGCACCTCATCGGGGTTTTGCACTGTTTCGGCGCGGCAAATCGTCACGCCGGGCAAACGTGGCGCAAGAAGGGCCGACCATTCTTCGAAACTATCGAATTCGCTGTAAAACACTAAGGTGCTCATGCGCTGTGTGTCCCCATCAGATTGACCACCGCATCAATGGCCAGCTCGTAGCCCACCGCGCCCAGTCCGGCAATCACACCGGTTGCCGCTTTGGAGACAAGCGAGTGATGGCGAAATGGCTCACGCTTCCAGATGTTGCTCATGTGCGTTTCAATGATCGGGCCATCAAACATCAGCAATGCATCCAGAATGGGGACGGAACTGTAGGTCAACCCCGCGGCGTTGATAATTAACCCTGCGGCGTGCTGACGTGCCTCCTGGATCCAGTCAACCAGCACGCCTTCGTGGTTGCTCTGGCGAAAATGCAAAATCACGCCGTGTGTCCCGGCGCGGCGCTGGCAGCGTTCGCCAAGACTGGCAAAGCTTTCGCTGCCATACGTGCCGTTTTTATCCAGGCCATATAAGTTGGCGTTCGGCCCATTAAGAAAGTAGATCTGCTGTGACATGCACACTCCTGATTAAACGTGCGGATGGGTAGCGGTCATCGCCGGATGCGCATCAAAGAGGGCAAACCATGCGGCGGTAAGCGGATGGCTGGCACGCCAGTTGAGTTCGGCAAAGCGAAAGTCGAGATAACCGAGCGCACAGCCGATGGCAATAAGGCCGATATCGTCGGGTTGAGCGCGAAAACTGCTGACCTGGTGTTCAATCTCTGCCAGTGCGGCGGTGACTTTTTTCAATTGGGCGTCGGCCCAGCCCTGCCACTGCTTTTCAGGCGGGCGGGCGGTGAACTCGTAGCGCGCCAGTAATGCGGCATCGATAATGCCGTCGCCCAGCGCCTGGCGTGCCAGACTTTTCCAGCGTGCCTCGGCGTTTTCCGGGTATAAATGGCCCTGCGCACGCGCGTTGAGGTATTCACAAATAACCCGGCTGTCATAAAGACAGAGCCCGTCTTCGGTACGCAGCGCCGGGACTTTTGCCAGGGGGTTAAAGAGGGCGATACGTTCGTCGCGCACCACAGGGTGCGCGGCGGAATCCAGCCGTTCTATCTCCTCAGCAAGCCCCAGTACGGTCGCGCACACCATCACTTTGCGAACATAGGCAGAGGTGGCGGCAAAAAAGAGTTGCATCATGACGCCACCTGCAGCAGCACTTTACCAATGTTGGCGTTGGCTTCCAGAATGCGATGGGCCTCTGCGGCCTGGGCTAAAGGCAGGGTTTGATAAATGCGCGGCGCGATTTTTCCGGCGGCGATCAGTGGCAGCAGATGTTTACTGATGCCCTGCGCCAGGCGTGTTTTCTCGGCCAGGCTTTTGGGGCGCAGGGTGGAAGAGGTCAGACTCAGCCCGTTGCGCATCACCTGTTGCAAGTCCAGTTCAATCTTTGCCCCCTGCATAAATGAGAGACTGACGTGGCGCCCGCCTGGCGCTAACACGCTGAGATTGCGTGCCACGTACTCGCCCCCCACGTTATCCAGCACCACATCCACACCACGCTCCCCGGTTGCCGCCAGAATGACGCCGACGAAATCCTCGCCGTGGCGGTCAATGGCGCGCCATACTCCGAGTTGTTGCAGTGCGGCAATTTTTTCCGCGCCGCCCGCGGTTGCTACCACGCGTGCGCCGCACGCCTGTGCACACTGAATAGCAAATGTTCCTACGCCGCTGGCTGCCCCGTGAATCAGCACGGTTTCCCCCGGCTGCAAGCGACCCAGTTCAAACAGGTTATGCCACACGGTAAAGGCCGCTTCCGGCACCCCTGCCGCCTGCGGGAGAGGCAGGTTTTTGGGAACGGATAAACAGAGTTCGGCACGCGCCACACAATAATCTGCATACCCTCCGCCGTTGAGCAAGGCCATGACCGGGGTGCCTGGCGCGGGGGCGTCAACGCCTGCACCCAGCGCGACGACGGTGCCTGAAACCTCCAGCCCCAGCACATCGGTGACACCCGGCGGCAGCGGCATGCCGTTGCGTTGCAGAATATCGGGGCGATTGACCCCGGCACTGGCAACGCGAATCAGCACTTCACCTGCGCCCGGTTGCGGCACCGGGCGCTGCACCTGTTCTAAGACCTCCGGGCCACCTGCTCGGCCCGCAATTATGGCGTTCATCATTTCAGGTATCATGCGCGTTTATCCCGGTCTGCCGCGCTAAATGCGCAGACACCTTCATCATCAACGTTAATACCCACCAGGCTACCGACGGGCCAGCGTGTCAGCGCATGAAGACCGGACTGGCGTGCAAAGAGCGTGGCGCTACCCAGCGCAGGCACATCGAGATGCACATCGACATGATCGCCCTGAAAGACATGGGCAATCACCGTGGCGCTGAGCAGTGACTGCGGGCCCAGGGTTGCCAATTGAATATTTTCCGGGCGAACAAAGACATCAAGGCGTTCGCCAATCGTGGCATGTACGCGATCCGCTGGCAGGCGAAGCACACTGCCACCCAGTTCCAGCATCGCCGCGCCATCGCGACCGGTGTAGCGACCCGGCAGAATGTTCACATCACCCACAAACCCTGCAACAAAGGGATCCTGCGGACGACGATAAATCTCATCCGGCGTGCCTATCTGGCGAACATGCCCCGCAGACATCACCACCACGCGATCGCTCATGCTCAGCGCTTCGCCCTGATCGTGCGTCACGAAGACAGTGGTGACGCCAAGCTTGCGCTGAATGGCTTTCAACTCAACCTGCATCGACAGGCGCAGATTTTTATCCAGCGCGGAGAAAGGTTCATCAAGCAACAGGACTTTGGGGCGGATCACCAGCGCACGCGCCAGCGCCACACGCTGCTGCTGTCCACCCGAAAGTTCGCGTGGTTTGCGATGGCCGTAACCGGCAAGTTTTACCAGCGCCAGTGCCTGTTCAACACGTTCAGCGATTTCGGCTTTGGGTACGCCGCGCATGCGCAGACCATAACCCACGTTCTTTTCGACCGTCATATGCGGGAACAGGGCGTAGTTCTGAAACACAATGCCGATTTCACGCTGCCAGGGCGGGGTATCTGTAACCAGATCACCATCAATGAAAATTTCGCCGCCATCCGCGCCGGCGAAACCCGCCATCAGATTCAGCAGCGTGGTTTTGCCGCAGCCGGACGGGCCGAGCAGCGTGATAAATTCCCCTTCTTCAATCATCAGGGAAATTTTGTGTAAGGCGATGGCGTCGCCAAAGCGTTTAAGTACGCCATCGAGCCGTACGGCAACATGCCTGTTGCTCATGTCGGGTTGCAGCGTTGCGGGCTGCGGGAACGGGGTGACTTCTGCACTGACCATGTAATCTCCAGAAAGGGGCTATCAAATGCCTGAAACCAGCATACGGCTTAAACGCCGAAGACGCGGTTAGTGCTTCCCGAAGCTGGTGTTTGGAAAAGGTAAAGCAGAGATAACGCGAAGCAGAGGGAGGCAGGGCGAGCCGGCGCACGCCCTGCAATCAAGGGAACCTCAGAGGGGATGATGCCGCGACAGTATCAGCTTTTTTGACACATCCAGGTCGCAAGACGGCGTAGCAGGGCGTCACAGGCGTTTAGCTGTTCGATGGTAATGAACTCATCCGGCTTATGGCCCTGCGCCATATTGCCTGGCCCGCATATCACGCTGGGAATACCGGACTGATGGAACAACCCGCCTTCGGTCCCGAAGGCGACGGTGCTGAATTTTTCCGATCCGGTGAGATGGGCGACCAGCCGTGCGGCGGCGCTTTGCGCGGTGGTGTACAAACCGGGGTAATTGCTGATGGGATAAAAGCGGATCGCTGCGTCACGATTTACCGCGCGCATTGTGGGCAGGAGTTCGCGCTGTGCGTAACTTTCCAGCTCACGGGCCACCTCCTGCGCATCATTCTGCGGCAATGTTCGCACCTCAAAGTCAAACGTACAGTCGGCGGGCACGATATTCAACGCGCGGCCACCCTGGATAAGACCCGTTTGCACCGTGGTAAAAGGGGGATCAAAACGCGCATCATGATGTTCCGGCGCGGCCAGCCGCTGGCCGATTAGCGTCAGATGATGGATAAGCGTTGCGGCATATTCGATGGCATTGACACCCTGCGGAGCATAAGCCGAGTGGCAGGCGGCGCCCTGTACTTCACAACGCATGCCGAGTTTGCCTTTGTGACCAAGAATCGGTTGCAGTTCAGTGGGTTCGCCAATCAGGCAGATAGCGGGCTTGTCCGCACGAGCGGAGAGCGCATCCAGCAAAGTCCGCACCCCGAGGCACCCGACTTCCTCATCATACGAAATGGCCAGATGCAGCGGTTGCACCAGCGGCTGCGCAAGAAAGTGGGGGATAGCGGCGAGAATGCAGGCAATAAAGCCTTTCATGTCCGCTGTGCCACGACCATACAGTTTGCCATCGCGCTCCGTCAGGGCGAAAGGGGGAACGCTCCAGTTCTGCCCGTCCACGGGCACCACATCGCTGTGGCCCGATAGCATAACGCCACCGTGACCTGGCGGGCCAAGCCGCGCATACAGATTGGCTTTGCTGCCTTCGGCGTTGTGAATCAATTCGTAATCAACGCCGAGCCCGGTTAAATAGCGCCCGACAAATTCGATCAGCGCCAGATTCGATTCGCGGCTGGTGGTGTTAAACGCCACCAGTTGTTCCAGCATTTCACGGCTGGTCATCATCAGCTCTCCTTGCCGTTACTCATCGCCGGGTACGCCGTAACCCGGCGCGCTACGGGGATCGAGCGCCCGCGTTAAATAGTCCTGCATCTGGGGTTGATAAGCCTGCCAGAGTTTACCGAGTTCATCGATGGGAGCGGCGTCAGCCCAGTCGACGCGCAAATCCACTATCGGCCAGACGTGAGAATCCACGATCGACAGCGCCGCCGAATGCAGCGGACCGGCTTCCCCGCCTGCGCGCAGGCCCGCGTGCATGGCGGCAATCAGCCTGTCAGCAAGATGGCCGGATTGCTGTTCGAACGCGTTTATCATCGCGACAATGACATTGGGATCCGCGAGCATATTGCCCGCCGCCACGCAGTTCTCGCCGCTCAGGGCGTTGTTAACCCCCAGAGTTTTTTCGCCGCTGTAGAAGGCGCTTTCACCCCCGGCGGTCAGCACGGTCACCTGCCGGTACAGAGAATAGTCATCCGTGTCCAGGCCGCTTTTCAGCGCGGTTTCGGCACTCTCGCCCTGTTGTAATCTGTCAAGAATACGCGGCCCCAGCGCCGGTAAGGTGATATTTTGGGTTGAGACCGCGCCAACCTTGCTGCGCAGCCAGGGGCAGCGTGCGCCCACCGCGATACTGGATGAGCTGATGGCAATGCCCAACTGGCCGGTTTGCGCGCAGCGACCAATAATCGATATCGTCATGATCTTATTCTCCCCCAGGGGTTTGCCATTCGTCCGGAATCACCGCAATAACATCAATTTCCATCAGCCACTGCGGCTGACCCAGCGCGGAAATAACCAGCCCGGTTGAGATGGGATACACCCCCTTTAGCCATTTGCCGACAACCTGGTAAACCGGTTCGCGATAGCGGGGGTCGATGATATAGGTGGTTGTTTTGACGATGTGCGACAGATCGCTGCCCGCCTCTTCCAGTAGCTGTTTTACGTTCTTCATTGCTTGCTCAGCCTGGGCTGCCGGGTCGCCAAGCCCCACCAGGTTGCCGTCGAAATCGGTGCCAATCTGGCCGCGTACATACACGGTATTGCCTGCACGCACGGCCTGGCAAAGATCGTTATCCAGTGACTGATTGGGGTAGGTGTCTTTGGTATTAAATTTGCGAATGCGGGTATGTGTGCTCATCGTTGCCTGCCAGTAAGTGGGTTCCCCGCAAGGTATACCCGCTCAGGCAAAACAAACAAAACAGCATAATCCGAGGCTTTAGTTTAGAAAATGCGAACACCCGTCCAGGCCTTGAGCGACGGGTGTCAGGGAGACAGTTTTCGTCACTTACTGCCCGCTATACCTGGTTGCGCTTCTGATGGGAATGAGCAAAGGCAGGATGCAAAGCACCAGTAGCGCGACAAGAATTAAGGTTTGTTGTACCCCCATCACATCGCCTGCCATACCGTAGATGACGGGCATCAGGGCGCCACACCCCAGTGACGCGGTATAGAAAATGGCAAACGCGCGGGTTTGCTGTTGCGGGCGGGATAGCTCGGCAACACTGCCATAGAGGATCGAGGAGGTGCCGTTCAGCGCCACACCCAGAGGAATCAACAATAACCAGATGACGTGCAGCGGGGCATATGCCATCCCCAGCACGATAGCGGAGGTGATTATCTCACTGGCCGCGACGCTTTTGATGATACCAAGCCGGGTCGACAATATTCCGCAAACCAGCTTACCAAATGCTCCGCCAATAAAGATTAAGGTCAGCGCAAAGCCAATTTGCGTCGCCGATGCCCCGCGTGCGGCCATCAAAAAAGGCAGAAACGTCAGCGTGCCCGTGCGCGTTGCGTTATCAATACTGCCGATCACGCATAACGCGGCGAAAGCCCTTCGACGCAAGGGTTCGGGAAGATTTAGCGCCTGTTGATGAGGCTGGCTGTGTGTCTCTTTGGCGGCGAGCGGCTTTGCCTGCGCGGCCTTGCTGCCAACCGGCAATAACAGGTACAGGCCCAGGGTGACGAGGAAGCCAAAGAGGGCAATCCACTGCAGGGCGCTTCCCCAGGAGATGACGAGCAGGCAGGCCGACAGCGTGCTGGGAATCACCCCTTTGCCGACATCGCCAAAGAAGTTATATGTGCTAAGCGCAATACGGGCCTGCTTCGCGGAATAATATTGCGTAATAAAACTGGATGATAAGGGATGCTGAACGCTGGCGCCCAGCCCACCGATGACAATCAGTACCATGAGCTGTATCAGCGTTGATGAGGTGCCGTAGAGGAGCAGCGCGACGGTCAAAAGCAGGGTGCCAGCCATTAAGACTTTGCGTTCGCCGTACTTTCGACCTAATTCCCCTGCGGGGATCTGAAAGGCTGACATCGCGCCGGAGAACAGCATTTTAAGCAGGCCTATCTGAGCCATGGAAAGCCCGAATTGCTGCTGCCAGATAGCAAAAAGGACGTAGTGCAGGTCGGTGGCGCCGTCATGGAAAAGGTGAGCAAGGCTGGTTGCCCCCAGGACTTTGCGGCTGTGTGACTTTTCGATGCTAACCGGATGCGTGTTATCGGGGGAACCGGACGTCAGGCTCATGCATTTGCTCCACGGTACAAAAGAGTATCTTTACATTAAATTTCCCCTCGCGAAAATAATGTTTGAAAGTTTATTTGCATAAGCATTCAGGGTTCTGCTCTGTTATGGCGATTTTTTATTTTTTCGCCGCGTGTTCCGACTTTTTTGCTGATATCACAAGGGGTAAGATTCAGAACGGCTAAACAGGTTTGTATTCTGGCTTATTCACTATTTTAAATAGGGTTACTATATCAATTTAAATATTAACCAGTGTGTTACTTGAATTTTCTCGCGATAAGTTAACGGCCGCGATTCCCTTATCGCATTTGTAATGTTGCTCACGCAAACTTATTGCACATTCACCGTTTGTTGCGCAACTTGCAAGCGAGATGATTTGCCTGCTTTTTTGATGAAATTGAGAATCGATACAGTATGCGGGTACTTAACCGGGGGGCATCAGGCACCGGTTTCACAGCGCACTCTTGATATTGTTACGATGCATGTTCCTATTTTATTTTGCCTTTTCTGATGACATACTATGCGCAAATGTGATTGGACAGATTTCAGCATGCTCTGGTGTTTTTTAGTTGCAGGTATGGGTAAGCAACATGAAGAAAAAGAAATTATTTATATCACTGGTGGTCACGGTTGCTTTCCTTATCGCTTCAGTTTTATTGACATTCCAGATGTTCTCAGCGCGTACTCAGACTATAAATGAGCTTAATATAAATGTCATAAACTTAAGCCGCACGCTTGATACTTATTCGGAAGGTATTATTCGTCAAGGTGAGATGCTTATTAAAACCATTTCCAGCATGACAGAAATCTATGGGCTAAATCATCAGAATATCTCACGCATTCGAACACTCTTGTCGGAACAAACAATATTTCTTGAACAACTGAATAATATCGTCATTTACGATGAAAATGGAGGAGAGATCCTTGCCATGCGTGATATCCCGAAGGGAAGCAGAAATGGCGCAGACAGGTCCTTCTTTATCTATCATCGTAATAATCCCTCTAAAAATATCTTTATTGGTCCTCCTGTTGTCAGCAGAACAACGGGTAAGTGGGTTATTACCATCAGTAGAAGGCTGGAGGATGCTAATGCCCTGTTCAGAGGTGTGGTCGTTTTAACGCTGAACGTTGAAAATTTTCTGGAAACATATGGCAAATTAGATATTGGCAAAAATGGTTCTATCTCGCTGATTAGCGATTCAGGTACGCTTATGGTCCGCTTTCCGTTCAGTGAGGAATATATTGGAAAGGCGTTCTCTGATTCGCTTCTGTTCACCCATTATCTGAAAGAGAGCGACTCAGGAACGGCAACCGTGATCTCTCGTGTTGACCATATTGAACGTATTTTCGCTTTTCAGAAAAATAAGCGCTATGGGTTAGTCACAACGGTTGCGGTAAGTACAGATGAAGCCTTGAATTCATGGCGGCATCACGCTGAGATTCTGAGTGCGACCATTATATTCCTTGTTGGATGCGCTTGTTTTTCAGGTGGTTATGTTTTTAAAGAAATGAGCAGACGTGTGCAGCTTAATAAAGAACTTACAAATGCAAAAGAGTCATTGATGTCTGCTAATGCACAATTAAAAGAGATGGCTTCGGTTGACAGTTTAACAGGCCTGGCTAATCGCAGGGAGTTTGATGATATTTTCCCTCAAACTATTTCGGAATGTGCGAAAAATAAAAAATCGATATCGCTTTTGCTGATCGATGTTGATTTTTTTAAGAATTATAATGACAAGTATGGCCATGTGGCCGGAGACGACTGTTTACGCAGTGTGGCGGCAATAATAAAAGCGAGTTTAACAGAGTTTAATGCTGTGACAGCCCGGTATGGCGGCGAAGAGTTTGTAGTTATCTTACCCGAAGCAGAGCCAGAATTAGCAAAGAGAATTGCCGGGTCGATTACGCGTAATATCATCAGCGAAAGAATAACCCATGAAGCCAGCCCCTTTGGGGTGGTGAGTGTCAGCATAGGTGTTTCACATGCACGCGCGACCGATCTGGACGATGACGGAACGTCACTCATTGAAAGTGCCGATACGGCACTTTATCGTGCGAAGTTTTCTGGCCGCAACCAGATTAGCATGATCTGACAGCTTCTTACTGAACCAGCTCGCTTTCCTGGCTTGTTTTTAAAACCGTTGAATAAATGCTATCGAGCAAAGAGATTAACGGTTCGTGGTCATCACAGGGTTAACCTGACTTCCGCTGTAATGCTTTTCCTTCACCCAAAGACGATACTGCCCGGGCGTGCGATGATAATGTTCGCGAAACGCGCGACAGAATGTTGACTGCTGTCGGTAACCCAGATGCATGGCAATATCGGTGATTGAGTGACGGGTATCGTGGAGTAAATCACGGGCAATAACCATTTTTCGATAACGTATATATACGCCAGGAGTCATACCCGTTATTTTTTTAAATCCCCGCTGGAAATGCCAGGCAGAATAACCCGATTTTTGCGCCAGCACCTTGAGTGGCAAAGGCGTTGCAATATTGCACTCTATCCAGTCGATAATGTCCTTTATCGTTAATCTCATCAGGCATAATGCGCTTTCCTTTGTCATTTCAATACCCTTTTATTGGCAGCATCAGGGGAGCCACCGTCATATAGCAGCGTCCCCCGACAGAAATAATAATCGCTTTCTATGGGCCGGCTTAGGGTAAATCTTCGCGTGCCCGTTTATTGCATCAGCAGTCTTCGATAATCAAATAGACTGCGTTCAGCGGCCCGTGAACGCCAACGACTTTAATCAGTTCAATATCCGCCGTTGAACTTGGCCCGGCGATGAGATTGATGCAAGAGGGCAGTGTTTCGCCTGACTGCACCCGCTGGCGAAGGATCTCCGCCAGTTGCGTGACGCCAGCCAGTAACCGGCTCTTGTAGATAACAAACAATGTCGTCGGAGGAAGCAGGCTGATGGCACGCCCCTGCAAGGGAGAGGAAAAGAGCACGACGCCGCCCGTTTCACAAAGACCGTATTCGGCAAAGACCACACCGATATTTGCCGCAGCGGCGTTACGTAAGTTGTCTTCTCTTCCCGGCGAGGCCCAGCAGTGTGTCGGGAACGTCTTCTGTAAGTGCGCCGTAATGCCCGCGTTTACCAGCCGGGTATCGCCGCTTATCAGTACCGGACCGCCGCCATAATGTTTACAGAGACGTTCGGCAACCTGTGGCAGGGTGGTAAGGGAGGCCCGTTCGCAGTGAGCCTGCATGACCTGTGCGGCAAAGGCCATAAAACTGTCGCAAGGTTGCTGTGCTATCTTTTCGGCATAGCGGCTTCTTAGCGGCGCTGCATGCGTCGTGGGCAATGGCTGAGGGATGCGGCGCGGTTCACGGCCAAGCTGCCGGGCAATGTTTAGCATGAAGGCATCACGGTTTTCCATTATGCGTCCTCCCCATTTTTACGTTGCTTTTGATGCGTTTTGAACCAGCTTCGGAAACTTTCTCCATCAGCCTGTGGCAGATCCCGAGCTTCCGTCCATTTGCGGATAGCGGCGATGCTAAAAGGCATCTTCCCGTTGCGAATCATCAGTTGCGCGGCGCGTGCGCCCGCCACCATACCGACCTTCCACAGAGCGTGATGACGGTTAGCGTAATTGAACAGATGGACGGTCTGGCGTTCCATCGCGGGGGTCATTCCGTTTTCAGCCAGCGTCCGGCGGTGCTCAAGAATTAATGAAGACAAGGGGATACGAACCGGACAGACGTCATCGCAGGCCGTACATAACGAGCAGGCATAGGGCAGGTTTTTGAAATCCTTATAGCCACCGAGTAGCGGCGAGAGTACCGCGCCAACAGGGCCAGGATAGATGGAACCGTAGCCATGTCCACCAATATGGCGGTAGGCAGGACAGGTGTTCATGCAGGCGCCGCAGCGTATACAGCGCAAGATATCCTGAAAAGGCGAGCCCAGTACCTGCGAACGACCATTGTCGACAATCACCAGATGGAACGCCTCAGGCCCGTCGCTTTCTGCGTGACCACCGGGGCCCGTAAGCCAGGTGTTGTAGCCGGTCAGGCGTGCGCCCACGGCGCTGCGAGCCAGCATGGTCAGCATAATGTCCAGTTCTGCAAATGAGGGCACCACGCGCTCCATCCCCATCACGGCAATATGCGTTCGCGGTACGGTGGTGCAGAGCCGGGCATTACCTTCGTTGCTCACAAGGCTCAGCGTCCCGGTTTCCGCGACCGCAAAATTGCATCCGGTAATGCCGATATCGGCGGTGAGGAAATCTTCGCGGATCTTCTGGCGAATAAAGCGTGTCATCGCTTCCGGGGTTTCGGCACCCTCGTAACCCAGTTTCTCCCGCAAGACGCGCTGAATTTGATGGCGGTCTTTATGTATGGCAGGAACAACCACATGGGAGGGGGCGTCGTTGGCCAGTTGCAGGATATACTCGCCCAGGTCGGTTTCGACGACCTCAATGCCTGCTGCCTCCAGCGTGGCATTCATGCCGATCTCTTCGGTCACCATCGACTTCGATTTCACGATTTTGCGGGCCTGCTTCTGCTGCGCAACCTGCAAAATGTAGCGGGTGGCATCTTCGCGCGTGTTGGCAAAAAAAACGGTGCCGCCATTCGCGGTGACTTTTTCACTGAGCTGATAGAGATACGCATCCAGATTTTCGAGAACATGGGCGCGAATATCCGCAGCGCGGGAACGCCAGTCGGGCCAGTTCTCAAGTTCGTCGATCATTTTCTGGCGATTAATGCCAATGCGATCCTGCGCGTTTGCGACCGCATGACGCATCACCGGATCGTCGATTTGCTGCTGTACCCGATCATAAAAGGGGAGGTTACTGGTTTTAAGAAACATAGGGATTCCTTAGCGGCTCATCAGCACATCGGCGATGTGGAGTACACGAACGTTGTGGCCTTCGCGCTGCAAGCGCCCGCCAATATTAATCAGGCAACTGGCATCTGCGCCGATCACATAATCCGGCCTGGCTTCCATAAGATGCGCCACCTTTTCCTTCACCATCTCCCCGGAGATTTCGGCCATCTTGACCGAGAAGGTGCCGCCGAAACCGCAACAGGTCTCCTGAGCGGCAAAAGGGATGATTTCCAGTTCGCGAACGCTACGTAACAGGGCCAGAGGTTCATCGCGTACGCCAAGCTTGCGAAACAGACTGCACGAAGGATGATAGACTGCCCGCCCCGGCAGGCGCGCACCAACGTCCGTGACGCCAAGCTGGTTTACGATAAACGAGGTCAGATCAACCATTCGACTGGCAACTTTCGCCGCGCGCATTGCCCAGTCTGGTTCATCCCTCAGCCAGTCCTGATAGTGGCGAATCGCGTTCATACATGACCCGGCGGGTGAAATAATGGGATCGTCGTTGATCTCAAGGGCGGTAATCTGCGCTTTCATACCTGGCAACGCATCGGTAATGTAGCCGCTATTGATAGCCGGTTGACCGCAACATCCCTGATGTTCAGGAAACTGGACACGACACCCCAGTTGCTCAAGCAACAGAACACTGTTTCGGGCCATCCGTGATTTAAGCGCGTCGCCAATGCAGGTGACAAAGAAATTAACGTTCATATTATTTTGCTTCCGGAAAATGTAATGACTCGCGTCTTTTTTCAATAAGACAGTCAGTGATGGTGTTGTTAGTCACCTTATTAAATTATGTATTTAGCGAGCCACGCGCAGCCCGCCGGAGACGCCACGGCTTAGTACCAGTTGCCAGAGTTGAATATTTCTGGCGCGAAATGCGCCCGCACAAGCGGTGAGGTAATAGTTGAACATACGCTGAAATTTCAGGGAGTAGTTTCCTGACAATTGCGGCCAGGCCTTATTGAAGCGACTATGCCATGCCATCAGGGTCTTATCATAATCAGCGCCGAAATTATGTAAGTCTTCTATGACGAAATAAGGTTCACAGGCTTGCGCGACCTGTTTTACGGAGGGCAGGCAACCATTAGGGAAGATATATTTATTGATCCAGGCATCAACGTTATATTGGGTTTTATTCGAACCGATGGAATGCAGTAAAAAAAGACCATCGGGTTTCAGGCAGCGATCTACCGCCTTAAAATAGTTGGCGTAATTTTTCGGCCCTACGTGCTCGAACATGCCGACAGAAACGATACGATCGTACTGTTTATCCAGATCGCGGTAATCCTGGAGCAGGATGCGCATATCCTTTCCGGCACTGAGGCTCTCGGCGTAGGCTTTTTGCTCTGCGGAAATCGTAATGCCTTCCACACGCACGCCATAGTGGCGCGCCGCATACTCTGCTAAACCGCCCCAGCCGCAGCCAATATCCAGCATTGTCATGTCGGGTTTAAGCTGTAATTTTTCGCAAATCAGCGCCAGCTTGTTTTCCTGGGCGACAAATAACTCATCGGCCTCTTTCCAGTAGCCGCAAGAGTATTGCATGTGGGGATCGAGCATGCGGCTAAAGAGATCATTGCCCAGGTCGTAATGCACTTCGCCGACTTGCCAGGCGCGTTTGCGTGACTGTGGGTTAACAAGGCGGGCAAACGCGATGCGCAGAAGATCGGATAAACGGGCGGGGCGTTGTTCGTCCAGATGGGCGCGCAGCAATTTATCAAAAAAGATATCAAGCCGTTTGCAGTCCCACCAGCCTTCCATATAACTTTCGCCAAGACCGAGCGAACCCTGCTGTAAAACGCGTTTAAAAAAACGGGTATCGTGTACCCGGATATCCCAGGGTTCAGCGCCATTAATTTCAATTCCCGCCTGTGATAGCAGTTCTTGCACAATGCGCAGCCAGTGGTTTGGTTTGCTGATCACATCGACGGTACATTCATTAGCCATCATCTCTCCTTTAACGTAGCGTGCAGCCAGCCAGAAAATATCCCTGTCACGCCAGTCAATGTTTGCGAAAAGGCTTATCCCTCAGGCAGATGGCTGGTAAATTATTCATGACGGGTGAACCAGATTTATGACCGCTTCATTATTCAGTAAACCCGCCTTGTCTGCGCTGTGCTATCAAGACAAACTTCATCGAATAGAGGCCAGGTGCTTATGTGCTCTACGTTAGTGTTACCGCCGAGTCAGCCGGTGAACGGCCAGCCCGCCCCGGTGCTGATGGCATTGCCGCGCGCGGTTTACTTTCGCAGCTACCCCTTGATGGGCGATACGGGCGTGGACATGCATGAGCACCCCTTCGCTGAATTCCTCTATGCGCGCAACGGCAGTATGCGTGTGGAAATTGAAGGCAAGACGCTGGTGGTTCCCGTTCTCTATGGCGTGTGGATCCCGGCTCATGTGCCGCATCGTATTCTTGCCACGAGCGACGTGCTGCTGGAAAGTCTCTACGTTGAAGCCGATTTCGCCACCATCGCTTTCAGTGGCAGCAAAGTGGTGGTGGTCAGCGATTTCGTGCGTGAGTTTATTCACTACGCGACACAAAATGTGCCGGAGTTGTATGACGATAAAGGGGAGGATGGGCAACTTGTGCAGGTGCTGATTTCGTTACTCAGACGGTTGCCGGATGCCGGTCTGGCCATATCATGGCCGGGCTCACCTTTACTGATGAAGGTCTGCCGCCAGATCCAAAAAACACCGGGTGACGCGCACAGCATTGAGAAGTGGGCCTGCGATAGCGGCATGTCGGTGCGCACTTTTTCACGTCGCTTCAAAAAAGAGACCGGCGTGGCGTTCAGTGAATGGAAAAAACGCGTGCGCTTGCTGGAATCCGTTGTGATGCTCAAAAACAAGCGTAGCGTTACACAGGTTGCCCTTGATCTGGGCTATTCAAGCCCGGCCGCATTCACCTTTGCTTTTCGCGCCATGTTCGGCGTGCCGCCGACACGGTATTAGGTTGTTTCCTGGGTAAACCGTCTTCACTCAGATTGCCGTTGCCCTTGTGTTTAAGTCCCTCAGAGAGCAGGGCATAACCGCGCTGCGTTTACTTCTCAGTCAGCATCGACAAAAAACGTTTCACCGTTCGCGAGCGTTCGAAACGTCGCCAGCACAGCGCGATCTCGGTATAGAGCGTCGGTGAGATAAGCGGATGATGAGTAACATTCGGCGGAGAAATGACCACCATCGACTGCGGCACCAGGGCAAAACCGCTGCCTGCGGACACCATGCTGATGGACGACGAAAGCTGTGAGCACTGTAGCGCGTTTTGCATATCAATCCCGCAACGTGCGCAGCAGGAGTAAACGCGATCATATAAGCACGGGGCAATCTCCTGTGGGAACAAAACCACTGGCGTATCCCGGAGCTGCTCAAGCGACAGCGAACCGCTTGCTGCGAGAGGGTGATCGCGATGCAGTACCACCACCATTGGTTCCCGGTCCAGTACCTTTACTTCGAACGCTTTACTGCTCTCACAAGGCAGCCGGACGAATGCAATGTCCAGTTCCCCCTCCGCCAGCATCGTTGTAAGAGAGGACATGTTGGCTTCCAGTTGATGAATCTTCACCGCCATGTTCTGCAACTGAAAATGGCGAATAAGCGTGAAGATCATCGGATGAAAAGCGTCTGAACTGGTAATCCCGATCGACAGATTACCGTTGAGCCCACGAGCAATACCCCGAACTTTTTCGACTGCTATGTCGCTCAACGCCAGGATCTCACACGCGTCTTCATAGAAGGCTTTTCCCGCTTCGGTCAGCTCCACGCCACGCGTCAGGCGTCTGAACAGCGGTGTACCCACTTCCTCCTCAAGCCGCTTGATTTGCTGGCTCAGGGGAGGCTGCGAAATTCCCAGCGCTTTAGCCGCCTTAGTGAAATGTCTCTCGTGTGCAACCGTGACGAAATACCGCAGATAACGAAGTTCCATATCTAAAACGTCTCAAACCAGCATGGTTTCTATATTGGAACTCCCGGCTGAATCGGGTCAACATTTATTTAACCTTTCTAAAAAAAGTTGAAGAGGACGAGCATAATGATGCATTCATCGGCATGCGACTGTGAGGCCAGCCTGAGCGAGACCGTACGTGGGTTCTCTGCCCGGCACCCTGACAGCGTGATCTATCAGACATCGCTAATGAGCGCCCTGTTAAGCGGCGTATATGAGGGAAACACCACCATCGCCGATTTGCTGGCACAAGGTGATTTTGGTTTGGGCACCTTTAACGAACTGGACGGCGAACTGATTGCCTTTAGCAGCCAGGTGTACCAGTTGCGCGCCGACGGTAGCGCCCGCGCCGCGAAACCAGAGCAGAAAACGCCGTTCGCCGTGATGACCTGGTTCCAGCCGCAGTATCGCAAAACCTTCGATACGCCGGTCAGCCGTCAGCAGATCCACGACGCGATCGACCAGCAGATCCCTTCCGATAACCTGTTCTGCGCGTTGCGTATTGATGGCAACTTCCGCCACGCCCACACTCGCACGGTCCCGCGCCAGAAGCCGCCTTACCGGGCGATGACCGACGTCCTGGACGACCAGCCGGTGTTTCGCTTTAACCAGCGTGAAGGGGTGCTGGTCGGATTTCGCACGCCGCAACATATGCAGGGTATTAACGTGGCCGGTTATCACGAACATTTCATCACCGATGACCGCCAGGGTGGGGGCCACCTGCTCGACTACCAGTTGGAGAATGGCGTGCTTACCTTCGGTGAAATTCACAAACTGATGATTGACCTGCCCGCCGACAGCGCTTTTTTACAGGCCAACCTTCACCCAGGCAATCTGGATGCGGCTATCCGTTCCGTTGAAAACTAACAGGAGAACCATCGTGAACAGTGATAAACAGGTTCGCCAGTGGGCGCACGGCGCCGATATGGTTGTCGGCCAACTGGAAGCGCAGGGCGTTAAACAGGTTTTTGGTATTCCGGGTGCGAAAATCGACAAAGTCTTTGATTCCCTGCTGGACTCCTCCATTGAGATCATCCCCGTACGCCATGAGGCGAACGCGGCGTTTATGGCGGCAGCGGTAGGACGGTTGACCGGCAAAGCCGGGGTAGCGCTGGTCACCTCCGGGCCGGGCTGTTCAAACCTGATCACCGGCATTGCGACCGCCAACAGCGAAGGCGACCCGGTTGTGGCGCTGGGCGGGGCGGTGAAGCGGGCGGATAAAGCGAAACTGGTGCATCAGAGCATGGATACCGTCGCGATGTTCAGCCCTGTCAGCAAATATGCCGTCGAGGTCAGTTCCCCGGACTCGATTGCCGAGGTTATCTCAAACGCGTTTCGTGCCGCCGAGCACGGCAGACCGGGGAGCGCGTTTGTCAGCCTGCCGCAGGATATTGTCGACCAGCCCGCCACTGGCGCCATTTTGCCTGCCAGCGGCCCGGCGATGATGGGCCCGGCACCCGAATCGGTGATTAACGATGTGGTGAAGCTCATCGACAATGCCAAAAATCCGGTCATCCTGCTGGGTCTGATGGCGAGTCAGCCTGCCAACAGCACGGCGCTGCGTAAGCTGTTGGAGAAAAGCCGTATTCCGGTGACCAGCACCTACCAGGCCGCCGGGGCGGTAAACCAGGAACACTTCACCCGCTTCGCCGGGCGCGTCGGCCTCTTTAACAACCAGGCGGGCGACCGGCTACTGCATCTGGCGGATCTGATTATCTGTATTGGCTACAGCCCGGTGGAGTATGAGCCGTCCATGTGGAACAGCGGGGATGCCACGCTGGTGCACATTGATGTACTGCCCGCGTATGAAGAGCGTAATTATGTGCCCGACATCGAACTGGTGGGGGATATCGCCGCCACGCTGAACCAACTTGCCAGTCGCATTGACCACAAACTGGAGCTGAGCCAGCGCGCGTCAGAAATTCTGGTCGACCGCCAGCATCAGCGGGATCTGCTTGATCGCCGCGGCGCCTCGCTCAACCAGTTTGCGTTGCATCCGCTGCGTATCGTAAGAGCCATGCAGGACATCGTAAATAACGACGTGACGCTCACCGTGGACATGGGCAGCTTCCACATCTGGATCGCCCGTTATCTCTACAGCTTCCGGGCGCGTCAGTTGATGATCTCCAACGGTCAGCAGACCATGGGCGTCGCGCTGCCATGGGCGATTGGCGCCTGGCTGGTGAATCCGGGGCGCAAGGTGGTTTCCGTCTCCGGTGACGGCGGCTTCCTGCAATCGAGTATGGAGCTGGAAACCGCGGTGCGTCTTAACGCCAATGTACTGCATATCATCTGGGTGGATAACGCCTACAACATGGTGGCCATTCAGGAAGAGAAAAAATACCAGCGACTTTCCGGCGTGGCGTTCGGCCCGGTCGATTTCAAAGTCTATGCCGACGCTTTTGGCGCCAAAGGTTTTGCCGTGGAGAGCGCCGATGCGCTTGAGCCCACATTACGTGCGGCGATGGATGTCGATGGCCCGGCCGTGGTGGCCATTCCCGTTGACTATAGCGATAACCCGCTGCTGATGGGCCAGCTCCATCTCAGCCAGATTTTATGACTCACTATAAGGACAGAAAAATGAAAAAAGTTGCTCTTGTAACCGGCGCAGGCCAGGGGATTGGTAAAGCGATAGCGCTTCGTCTGGTAAAAGATGGCTTTGCTGTTGCCATTGCCGACTATAACGATGAGACGGCGAGCGCCGTTGCCGATGAAATCAACCGTAACGGCGGCAGCGCCATCGCCGTGAAGGTGGATGTCTCTGACCGCGATCAGGTGTTTGCGGCGGTCGAAAAAGCCCGCACAGCGCTGGGCGGTTTCCACGTTATCGTCAATAACGCCGGGGTTGCGCCTTCCACGCCCATCGAATCCATCACATCGGAGATTATTGATAAGGTTTATAACATCAACGTGAAAGGGGTGATCTGGGGGATTCAGGCGGCGATTGAGGCGTTTCGCAAAGAGGAGCACGGCGGCAAGATCATTAACGCCTGCTCTCAGGCGGGTCACACCGGTAATCCGGACCTGGCCGTCTACAGTTCCAGTAAGTTCGCGGTTCGCGGTTTAACCCAGACTGCCGCACGGGATCTTGCTCCGCTTGGGATCACCGTTAACGCTTACTGCCCGGGTATCGTTAAAACGCCGATGTGGGCGGAGATTGACCGCCAGGTGTCTGAGGCTGCGGGCAAACCGCTCGGCTACGGTACCGAAACCTTTGCCAAACGCATTACGCTTGGCCGCTTGTCCGAACCGGAAGATGTTGCCGCCTGCGTCTCGTACCTTGCCGGGCCGGATTCCGATTATATGACCGGCCAGTCTCTGCTCATCGATGGTGGGATGGTGTTCAATTAAATTCGACGATACCCGTCATGCTTCACGTTGCCTGTGCGCTCGGCTGGTCACGTACTTACCTACGTTATTCAGACTCGCGGCGTTCATGTAACACGAATTATTGAGATATAAGCTCTGACATGAGTTTTCCCCTGCATCCTTGCAGGGGCTTTTTTTGCAATAAAATAAGGGGGACTGACACAGTGCAGGCGTGGCGTGCATGGTTATTACGGCTAAACCCGCAGCTTTGTCGCCATTAAACGAGGCGCTGTAGGCCATATGTGAAATGCAGCACAGGTATGTGGCAGATAATCACCTTCATTCGAATGGCTGGCACGCCCGTGAATGATAAAGTCATTATCAGCGTGCTTACGGGCCGCTTTCCAGGCGTTTTAAACAGAGCGTACTGGTTTAGAGATATTGGGTCCCCTTCGCTGCGGCTTCCGCAGCACAAAATCCGCGAGCTGTAATGTCAAAAAGAAACTCAATATCCGTTTGCTCAATATTCATCTTTTGACGGAACAACGCCTCAGTGTATGCGACACGCCATGTATTCATAATAATGGTGGCGAGCAGATGCGCCGTAGGGTCCGTCTCTGGTTGCCCGGCATCTGACGCCAACATTTTTCCAAGTTGTTTGCAAATAATATCAAATTGCATAATGCCAAAGGTGCTGAGCGTTGTGCTGTCCGCAACAACCTGCCAAAATTTAACGACATTCTGGTTAATCATAAAAACTTTATGTTTTTGCTCAAGTAATTCAGCCGTCAGCCCCTTCAATTTGGCGAGCGGGGACCGTTCGTTACGGTTCTTAAGGCTTTCCTCCAGTAATTCCGTTATCTCGCCCATGCGGTCAAACAACAGTTCTTCCTTACGCACAAAATAGTTAGACACTGTCATCTTCGATACATTTGCCGCCTGCGCAATATCACTAATGGTTACGTTATCAAAACCATAGCGGATAAAAAGCTGAGTGGCTTCATTGGAAATGTGTTGCCGGGTAAGTCTCTTCTTCTGTTCTCTCAGCCCTTCCGGTTTGTTTGCCTTCATTGTTTTCCTCTCTCACCGATCAGCGGACAAATCCCCCTTGATCTTTTATTTGATATAAATTTATACTCAATAAAAGTTTATATCAAGTACAAATAATGGTCGAAATCAATTATGGGCACCATCATAAACCCAATTTTGATTGTTAACTCACTGTTTTCTTTCACATCCATTTATCTGGAAAGCCGGGTCGATACACATCGGAGACTACCATGCTATTGATAACATCAGCGATAACGCCTGCCTCTCTAGCCCAGGGGGACGCCAGCACAGGCGGTGTGGGCCGAAAACGGGGCATTCTACGTATGGCCTTTCTTGCCTTTATTGTTTTTGCTGGCATTTGTGCCTGGTGGATAGTCAACGGTTGGTACATCGAAGAAACCGATGACGCTTTTATCAAAGCGGACAGTATCTCCATTTCATCAAAAATCGGCGGATATGTTGAGGAAGTCCTGGTGACGGATAATCAAGGGGTACGAAAAGGGGAGCCACTGCTCCGTCTTGATAGCCGCCATAGCCACGCAGCGATCGATAAAAAAGTAGCTGATATCGCCAGGTTTGAAGCGGACAAAGCACAAGTGCAGGCGCAAATCGCACAACTGGAAGCGCAGCTCATCCAGGCCGATGTGCAGCAACAAGCCGCTCGCCTGGCCGCCCAACATGCAGAAAATGAATGGGCCCGCTATCAACCATTGGTAAAGACAGGGGCGACCACACCACAGCAACTTGCCGACAGGGATAACGCCCGTCAACAAGCCTGGGCGCAATTACATGCCCTGGAAGCCGGAGTAAAAGCCGCCCGGGCAAAAATTGTCGAGTGTCACGCCGAAGAACAAGGATACGAGGCCCAGTTGCAGGGCGCGAAAGCCGACCTGCAAAGTAGCAACCTGGATTTAGAAGATACTGTTTTGCAAAGTATGCAGGATGGAACGGTGGGAGATGTGGGGGTCAGAGCAGGCCAGTACATCCAGGCGGGTTCACGTTTAATGTCGATAGTGCCAACCAAAAGCATTTACGTTATTGCCAACTTTAAAGAGACCCAGGTTGGTCGCATGCAGCCCAATCAACCCGTACGTTTACATATAGATGCTTTCCCCGGAAAAACTTTTGCAAGCCATATTGAAAGTCTTGCGCCTGCAACCGGATCGGAATTCGCATTATTGCCACCGGAAAATGCGACCGGCAATTTCACGAAGGTTGTGCAGCGGGTTCCGGTTCGAATTCGTTTCGATAATCAAGACATGCCATCAACGGTGATTGCAGGCCTGTCAGTAAGAGTTGAAGTTGATACACGCCAGGAACCTCAACATCATGGCTGAGCAAATCAAACCCAAAAATAACGCAACACTGACGGATTGGATCGCTGTTGCAGCAGGCGCGGCCGGTGCCCTTATGGCGACACTCGATGTCTCGATTACTAACTCGGCCTTACCGCAAATTCAGGGCGCAGTAGGTGCTACGGGAACAGAAGGAACCTGGATTACCACCGGCTATATGATGTCCGAAATTGTGATGATACCGCTGGTGGCATGGCTGACAAAATGGCTTGGGCTACGTAACTTGCTGGTTATGAATGCCACACTGTTTATTGTTTTCTCTTTTTTGTGTGGCTTTTCATCCAGTTTGCCGTTTTTGATTGCGGCCCGCGTGGGGCAGGGGTTCTGTGGCGGTGCCATGATCCCTACCGCCCAATCGATCGTCCGAACGCGTTTACCGTTACATCAACTTCCGGTCGGGATGACTGCATTTGGCCTGACAGTCATTATGGGGCCCTTGTTAGGGCCCGTTGTGGGGGGCTGGCTTACTGAAAATGCAAACTGGTCATGGTGTTTTTTTATTAATGGGCCAATCTGTCTCGTCATGTTAGTCATGCTACTTTGCGGATTACCTGCAGAGAAAATTAAATCGCACGAGTTTGTTAAAGCGGATTGGTTAGGAATCGCGGGTCTGGCGCTTGGCCTCAGTACATTGATAGCGATTCTGGAAGAAGGACAGCGAGAAAACTGGTTTGAATCAACAATGATTTGCAGGCTCAGCGTGATTTCGGTGACAGGCTTGTTGATGATTATCATGTCGCAAATATATGTTGAAAAACCCGTGTTAAACCTCAGGCTATTTAGAAATAAAAGTTTCTCCTCTGTCATCATCATTATATTCGTTACCGGGATTGTGCTTTATGGCATTGCCTACCTGGTGCCGCAATTCCTTTCACATATCGCAGGGTATAATGCTGAGCAATCCGGTGGCGTATTGTTGCTTGCCGGAATACCCGCATTGTTATTAATGTATATTCTGCCCCGTCTGGTGACGAAGGTGGATATCAGGCTGATCGTTATTCCTGGCCTGGTGCTATTTGCAATAAGTTGTTTTATGGATACGTCACTTAGCATACAAAGTTCAGGGGATAGTTTTGTCATTTCACAACTGGTTCGCGGCACCGCGCAAATGCTCTGTATGATGCCACTAAACCAGGCGGCAATGGCGGCGGTGACAAAAGAAGAGTCGGGTGATGCCGCTGGTTTATATAATATGGCGCGTAACTTAGGTGGGGCAATAGGACTTGCGCTAATAGGGACATTTTTAGACAGAAGAGAAGCATTCCATAATACTGTACTCAGAGAATCAGTACATGCCAGTTCTCCGGTGGCTCAGTCTAAGTTCGAGGCGCTTGCAGGATCCTCCGTGGGCGGGGATAGCCATGTAATATCGGCGGCTCAACTGGTAAAAATGATCGCGCAGCAGTCGTCTGTATTGGCCTATAATGAAACATACTTAGTGTTGATGGTATCGATTCTGTTGTGCATACCGATGGCGTTTTTGTTAAAACGGCCGCAGAAAAAGTAATCGCCACTCTATTGTCATTATTATCTTATTTTATCGCTTAAGTATGTTTGAGACTATCCTGGCACAAATATTATGTCTGATGTCGTCGGTTGAAACTATAAATTTAACGCCAGGTCTGTGTTTTTTTATCATCCGCGCGCACTATTTCCATGGAAGGAGATAGTTTTCTTTTTTTTGCCAGATAAACCAGCAACCATCAGCCCCGATAGAGAGTGAGAGTACTTAACTTTTATTATTTCGACGAATTACGCAGAATATCCGCTATCCGTATCATTGCTTCAAGGTCTTCTTCGCTTAGCCATTTTGCAAAATGTTCATAAATCCCGTTTTGATGCACGGGCTGGGCTACGGAGAGCTGAAGACGACCTTTATCTGTCATGCTGATAAATGAACTATTCCCGCCCTCGCTTTTTTTCTCGATTAATCCTCGCGTTTCCATGCGGGACAATTGATGAGACAAACGCGTCTTATCCCATTCAAGGAAAGTTTGTATATCGCACTGGCGCTGATGGTTACCGCCATTCATGCTGAGTTGCATCAGGATCGTAAAATCAGCGGATGATAATCCCGTTTTTTGTGTTATTTCGCGGCCTATACGAGAGGCAATCACTTCGCCCATTCGGCGAAACCCCCGCCACGCATTCATTTCACTTTGGGTCAGATCTTCTTTTTTCATAGGGTAGCCATCGTTAAGTAAAGTTGACATATCAACTCTGCCACTGTAAAGGTTGATATGTCAACTTAAACCATCACGAAGATGTACCCGGTCACCATAACGTCGAAGGATTTATGGTTCGACCATGCTCACTTTGCCTTGAGTAACGGAAGATCTTGCGTCCGTCCAGGACCTTACTCTCTTAATCATTGACTATTTGTCTGATTTTAATGAATAAAGAGGAACACAGTATGACCGAATCGCATGAAATCGCCATTGTCGGTGGGGGCATTGGTGGACTGACACTGGCTCGCATTCTTCAACAAAACGGCTTAGACGCTGTGGTCTTTGAACGGGATGCATCACGCTATGCACGTGACCAGGGAGGGACACTGGATATACACGCTGATTCAGGGCAGGTTGCGATAAAAGCGGCGGGTTTAGAAGAAAAGTTTCACGCCCTTGCAAGGCCGGAAGGGCAGCAAATGCGCATTGTGGATAAAACGGGTCACTGTTTTTGGGAGGAGTCGGTTGCGGAAGATAATTTTGATCGTCCGGAAATAGACCGCAAGCAACTGCGGGATCTGTTGATTGATTCTCTGGAGCCAGACCGCATACGCTGGGATCATCGTCTTGTCAGTACGCAACCTGCGGCAAAGGGTAGCCATTCGCTCTTTTTTGAAAATGGTACGCAGGTCCAGGCAAATATTCTTGTCGGCGCGGATGGCGCAGGTTCGCGGATCCGCCCGTTATTGACCTCTGAGGAGCCTTTTTATTCAGGTGTAAGCTTTATAGAAACAGAAATACTGAATCCAGACAGTGCATTCCCGGTTATTTCTGCAATGGTGGGTAAGGGGAGTTTTATGGCGCTTTCTGACAATAAAGGGCTGATTGCGCAGCGTAATGGCGATAATAAAATCCGTCTGTATATCGCTTTACGATTACCTGAAAATAGCGATCAAAGAAATGTCCAGTCACTCTGCCCGACAGAAACACGTGAGGCGCTGGAGACCCTCTTCGCTGACTGGGCCCCTGCGCTGAGAAATTTCATTCAGGCGAGTGAAGGGGCATTTTTACTGCGCCCCATTAATATGCTTCCTGTAGGGATCCAATGGGAAAATAATGCCACTATTACTCTGCTGGGGGATGCTGCACATCTTATGTCACCCTTCGCGGGGGCTGGCGCCAATCTGGCTATGCTCGATGCGTCAGAACTGGCCTGCGAGTTAGTGTCGGGTAACAAGCCTGCTGAGGCTATCAAGCGCTATGAGGCAAGAATGTTCGCGCGTGCACGAGCCGCAGCACAAGAAAGCGCACGTAATCTTGAACTTAGCATTGCGATGAACGGCGCGGAAAATATGGCAAAATTGATGGCTTCATATTTACCCGGTTGTTAAGACACGCCTGGTTTTCTGTGTAGCGGCTTGTTGAGCAAATTTATTGTACCGATAAATAACTTATTGCTGCCTCAGGAGACTTATATCCAAAGAGAGGGGCAGCGTCTGTGCTTTTAGGAATGCATCCTGCCGCGATGCCCTGGAGAGACGCAGACCGGCTAGCCGCACGCCATCTCTTTTCGCTGGTATATCTATATCTCTTTAAAAAATATAAACAAAATAATTTAGGTTACATTTTTATGACGAAAGACTTTTTCAATTGATCCCGAAAACTGTTGACAAACTCAACGGTAAAGATAAATTTGAGCAACTGCTCTAATTTTCCGTAATCCTTTGAGGTAGCGTAAAAGTCATTCTCAGGGATTAATAAAAAACACGCCATGACCAGGGGAGATACCGCTATGTCACATTTTTTCCAGACAACGAAGTTAAAGAAAACAAATAGGTTAATCGTGGCGTTTGCTTTCGCTATTCTCACCGCACCGACCTTAGCAAATGCTGCTACGTCAAAGAGTTATAATGTCGCCGTTTATCGGGGCCAGGCTGGATGTCCGGGGTGTTCCGAAATGGTTGTTAAATCTCTCGTCGGCACTGGTTTGCCACTGCATATTTCTTATGTGGGTGAAAAAGAAAAGCTAAAACTCAATGAGCAAACGCTAAAGAAATTTGATATCTATATTCAGCCTGGCGGCGGTCAGGATATTCCTGGTTCTTATGAGGTTATTGGCGATGAAGGTGCTGAGGCTATTCGTCAATTCGTGAAAAATGGCAAAGATTTTATTGGCATTTGCATGGGGGCCTATCTTGCCGATAAAGACTGGATAGGGCTCATTGACGCTCCCCTTGAGTCAGAAGTGGGAAGACCTGATTCACGTGCCAGGGATGAAGGAGATTACACCCTGCAAATCAAATGGAATAATAAGCAAGAAGCTTTTTACTTCCAGGATGGCCCCTATCTCAACAACACCACCTCAGGCAATGGGTTCCAGGCGATCGCGTATTACGAGAATGGAGATATAGCCATCGCCAGTTATAAATATGGCAAAGGAAACGTCATATTATCAGGGCCGCATCCCGAAGCCGATGAGACCTGGATAGACACTGCCGCTGTAGGTAATACTACAGCGGAAAGTAAGATGCAGCGAATTCTTGGCTATTTTGGTATAAAAAAGAACTAATTTGTACAGCACGTTTTCATACGTGCTCAGGAGAATTTTCCAAGAATTTTAAAAGAAAGTTCAGATATTTCATCAAGAAAATCACTTCTCTTTTTCTCTGAATAGTCGAGGATCAGCATACTGGAATATCCATCTATTAATGCGTTTATTTGTCTGGCTGATACAGAGGCGTTTACTGAAAGGAATTCGCCTTCATCAAGGCCATAGCCGATGATGTCTTCAAGAATATTGATCCATTGAAGAGATTGATTATGCACCAGGGTAGCATAATCAGCATCACGCGCAGCCATCGGCCAGAGTTCAAGGTAGAGCAGCCAGTGTGCTGAGGGGGCATCAGGTAATAGCGTACTGATATAGAGCTTAACTCTGTCGGTAGCGCTCATACCTGGCGAGGCTTTCAGGGTTTCCTTGCACTCTTGTATATCACCGTCAAACATATATTCAACAGTCGCTTTTTTTAACGTTTCCCAGTCGCGGTAATAATGATAAATGTGGCTTCTGGAAATATTAAGTTTTTGTGTTAAATCACGCGTGGAAACATTGCTGAATCCTTTTTCTCTGAAAAGCTGCAGAGCGGCTATCTTTATCAGTTCGGAAAAATTTGCCGTTTTCAAGATTTAACCTTTTTCAACGCATAAAATGAAATTATAACATAAGCGCTATAATCCTGCACGCTTTCACGCGCTTAACTGCTACGTGCCGCAGCCGGAAGCTGAAATATATTTTATTTGATTGCAATAACGTTTTCTGAAAAACAGCATACATATTATGTAAGGTTAATTTTAAATATCGTAGCCCTGGGAGCTACGCCATTTTCTCCATTTCATCCTGAGGCTTTTTTTATCGATGCCAATTTTTTCGTTGAGCACAACAATATTCAACATGCGGTCAGCACGGAAATGGCGGAAGTCCAGTTTTTCCTCACACCATGCGATGAGCAAGCAATGCGTCAGGTCATATCCTAATATGATCGGCCAAATAATCCTTTTCGATATCGTTCCATCTGCGGCACGGTACTCCAGAAACATTTTCCGGTTATCGCGTATCGCCGCCCGGATCAGGCGAGTGTCTACTTTCTCTATGCCAGATTTTTCGGGTTTAACGGCAACGGCTGCGTCATTTAAAAAACACATCAACTTGTCAGGAATCACCGAAGCTATTTTAGACAGGACATCATTTGCATTGTTAGCAAGGGTGGCATCCGGCAGGTGTTTCACTAATTCAACCCCCAAAAAGACCGCCTCTAGTTCTTCTGCGGTAAACATTAAGGGGGGCAGATCGTAATCTGAGCGCAGTATGTATCCTGTTCCCGCTTCCCCCTCTACAGGAACCCGTTGCCCGGCCAGGTCGGCAATATCCCGATAAATCGTGCGCTTAGACACCTCAAGTTCTTCTGCCAGCCTTGCTGCAGTAACCGGAAGCTTTTTCCTGCGAAGTATTTGGATTATCTGGAAAAGCCTGTCTGCACGTCTCATTTATTTTTTCCTGTTGCCACCACGGTGTCAGTAGATATGAATGATGATACCTCCTGATGCTGTTCCTGCCGCAACCTGGAGAATATTGTATGAAATTAGTTTCAACCCGACTCATTGTGCAAGACATCAATACAGTTGTTGAGTTTTATGAATTCGTTACAGGTGTTAGCGCTGACTGGCTTGCCCCGGTTTTTGCCGAAATTGTAACCCCGGGGGCCGTAATAGCCATTGGAAGCGAAGAAACGGTGGCATTGTTTAAGGAAGGGTGCGCAAAACCAGCCGCGAACCAATCCGCAATCCTTGAGTTTCTGGTAGACGATGTAGACCATCAATTTAACAGATTAAAAGAATACGGTGTGGCGTTTGTCCATGAGCCAAAGGATATGCCCTGGGGGAACAGGACACTACAATTCCGCGACCCGGAGGGTACCCTCGTGTCATTATTCACACCTGTAACGGATAGCGCCAGACAGCGATTTAGTCGGTAATTGTGCCCATAATCCCCTTAAGGCGCGACAAAAAGAAAATCCACGCGATGGCGTGGATTTTGTTAGAGGATAGTTGGGCCAGGTATGAAGCGGATTTACCCCTTGTTTCGGTGACAGTCGGGCCAGCATAAGGATTAAGTGATGGGTCACCGCAGTCCCTGATTTTCTAAAACTATTAATCATATTGTTATGTTTTTAAATGCTTTTGTTTGTGTTGTTTAATCCATTAGTTTAGAGACTTGTCTCCGAATTAATGAATTAGTGGTGGCGATTGCCCGTGGGCTTGCCGCTAAACCAGAGATATTGCTGCTGGATGAGCCTTTCGGTGCACTGGACGCCTTAAAACGTCAGCAATTGCAGGACATGCTGGTGACGATTCGCCAGCAAACTTCGTTGAGTATTCTGCTGGTGACCCACGATGTAGAGGAGGCTATTTACCTTGCAGATCGTGTAGTCGTCATGTCGCCGCATCCAGGACGAATTCGTACCACACTGCCCATTACCTTGTCGTGGCCACGCAGCCGCACCGATAGCGCACTGCAACGACAGCGCCAACAGCTATGCGATTTGTTGTAACGGGAAGAGCAGGAAACATCTCGCACTGCACATTTAGCGGCGTTGTTACGAGAATAAAGGGGACTCCAGCGATGATACAAGAACACATAAAGCACCCGCTTGAAGAGGATAAAATGGGTAAGCAGTTATCTATCCCTTATCCGGGATGCGCGTTTACGGGGCATAAGGAACGAAGTTTAATGCGAATGTCAGATCGTATGCGCCTGTTAGGGCGCGGCTGGTAACAAAGTCTTATAGGCGCATCTGAAAAACCTCCGCCCATATTTATTGCGCCGAATCCACCCAGTGGCACGCCACCTGATGACCTGGGCGCACTTCGCGCAGTTCCGGAATTTCAATGCGGCAGCGTTCCGTTGCCTGCGGGCAGCGTGAAGAGAAACGGCAACCGGAGGGCGGGCGTGACGGATCGGGGATTTCTCCCTGCACCACCGCCACGGGTTCGCTTTCCGGGTCGAGCGTCGGCACCGCCGCCAGCAGCGCCTGGGTGTAAGGGTGCAGCGGCTGGCTGAACAGCGCATCGCGGCTGGCGGTTTCCACCAGTTTCCCCAGATACATCACCGCCACGTCATCACACAAATGTTCCACGACACCAAGATCGTGAGAGATAAACAGAAAGGTGACGCCGTGCTCATCGCGCAGATCGGAGAACAGATTAATGATTTGCGCCTGGATGGAGACATCCAGCGCCGAAATGGGTTCGTCGGCGATAATAAAATCCGGGTTGAGGAGCAGCGCGCGGGCAATGCCAATACGCTGGCGCTGGCCGCCGGAGAACTCATGGGGAAAGCGATTGTAATGCTGCGGCGCCAGGCCACAGATTTTCATCACCTCCAGCACTTTGTCGCGCAGTTCTGCTTTGCTGCACAGCTTGTGTTCCAGCATCGCTTCGCCGATCGCATCGCCAATGCGAATGCGCGGGTTCAGCGAGCTGTAAGGATCCTGAAACACCAGTTGGATTTTCGGGCGCAGCGCACGCATCTGTTTCGGCGTCAAATCCTGCAACTCTTGCCCGCGATACTTCACGCTACCCGCCGTTTTGTCATACAGCCCCAGCAGCGTGCGTCCGACGGTGGTTTTACCGCTGCCGGATTCGCCCACCAGGCCAAAAATGGTGCCGGGTCGAATGTTAAAACTGACGCCATCCACGGCGCGTAGCTGTCCGGTTTCCTGACCAAACAGCCCGTCGCGCAGCGGGAAGTGCTTTTTCAGACCATCTACTTCAATGACATATTGCTGGCTCATGCAACCGGCTCCGCTAACTCAGTGTGAATACATGCGGCTTGCCGCGTTTGCCCGATCAGCGGCGGAATGCCCGCGCGGCACTGCGGCGTAGCGCGTTCGCAGCGATCGTAGAACGCGCAGTACGGCGGCAGTTCGGCCAGATCCGGCACCTGGCCGGGAATCGAATAGAGGCGGCGTCGGCGCTCGCCCGGAACAGGGCGCGACGCGATCAGCCCTTTGGTATAAGGGTGCAACGGGTTGCGCAGCACGTCGGCGGTCGGACCTTGCTCAACGATGCGCCCGGCGTACATCACTACGACGTGTTCCGCCATCTGCGCGATAACGCCCAAATCATGAGTGATCAGCATCAGCGCCATCTGCTGCGCCCGCGCCTGATCACGCAGTAAGCGCAGGATTTGCGCCTGCACGGTGACATCCAGCGCCGTGGTTGGCTCGTCGGCAATCAGCAGTTTTGGCTGGCAGCTTAGCGCCATGGCAATCATGATGCGCTGCAACATGCCGCCGGAAAGCTGGTGCGGATAGCTGCTCATCAGGCTCTCCGCCCGCGCCAGCCCGACATCGGCGATCAGTTGCGTGGCATGTGCCCAGGCCGCTTTTGCTGTTTCACCGCGATGGCGAATCAGCGGTTCACAGAGCTGCTCGCCTATGGTCAGCACCGGGTTGAGCGCCGTCATCGGCTCCTGAAAAATCATCGCTAACTGATTACCACGCAGATCGGCCATTTTCGATGGCTTCAGACGCAGCAGATCGGTGCCCTGAAAGCGGATTTCTCCACCGTCGATACGCGCAACCTGCGGCGGTAACAGCCCCATCAGCGACATGGCGGTAACGCTTTTGCCGCAGCCGGATTCACCCACCACGCCAATGGTTTGCCCGGCCTGAATGGCAAATGAGACATTCTGCACAGCGCGCACGCGCCCCTGCTCGCTGGCGAAGGAGATGGATAAGTTGTTAAAGGTAATTAGCGGCTCGCTCATTTCAGGCTCCGTTTCATCTTCGGATCCAGCGCATCGCGCAGGCCATCGCCCAGCACGTTAATGGCGATGACGGTCAGAAAAATGGCGATACCCGGCGGCATCCACAGCCACGGGCGACGCTGAAAATCGATCAGGCTGTTGGCCGCATCCATCATATTACCCCACGACGGTGTTGGCGGTACGACGCCAAGGCCGAGATAGCTAAGCGCAGATTCCATCAGAATGGCATTTGCCACCGCCATCGTCGCCATCACCACCAGAATGGGAATGGTGTTCGGTAACAGATGGCCGAACAGGCGGCGGCGCGAAGAGAGGCCCAGTACCTGCGTCGCCAGCATAAAATCGCGTTCGCGCAGCGAGAGGATTTGCCCGCGCACCAGCCTCGCCAGCTTTGGCCACTCCAGCAGGCTGAGCATCACCACCACTATGTAGATGCGCGAATCGGGCGAGAAATCGAGCTCTGACAACATCGCCCCGGCGACAATCAGCAGCGGCAGGCTGGGGATCGTCATCACCAGATCCGCAAGGCGCATAATCAGTTTGTCCGTCCAGCCGCCGACATAACCGGAGATCGCGCCCAGCAGGTAGCCCAGCGCCACCGAAAGCAGCATGGTCAACAGGCCAATAATCAGCGAGATACGCCCGGCAAGCAGCAGGCGGGTATAAATATCGCGGCCAAGAAAATCGGTGCCCAGCCAGTGCGCTGCGCCAGGCGGTTTATTGATCATCAGCGCGTCAGTGGCGTCATCTTTCCACGGCGACCACACCGGCCCCAACACGCACCAGATGGTCATGACCACCAGCAGAACCAGACACAACATCGCCAGATGATTGTGGCGCAGCGCTTTCCACGCCTGACGCCACGGAGAGGGCGTGGCCTGCGCCAGCGCCGGAATTTCCGCCTTGCGCAGGCGGCGATTCGTTGAGAAAAGGGAACAGAACATTACGACCTCACGCGAATGCGCGGGTCGGCCCACGCGTACAGCACATCGGCAATCAAGTTGCCAACAATGGTTAATACCGCCAGAAACAGGGTGAATCCCATCAGCACCGGGTAATCGCGGGCGGCCAGCGAATCAATATGGATATGCCCCGCGCCCGGCCAGTTAAACACCTTTTCGGTGATGATCGCGCCGGAAAATAGCCCCGGTAGCTCAAAACCGAGCAGGGTGATGATCGGCAGTAGCGCATTGCGCAGCGCGTGTTTGAGGATCACCGTACGTTCGCGCAGCCCTTTGGCGCGCGCGGTGCGGATAAAATCCATCTTCACCACGTCCAGCATGCTGGCGCGGAAGTAGCGCGTCAGGCTGCCCGCCTGCAACATGACCAGCGCCATAACCGGCAACGCCAGATGCGCCGCAACCTGCATCACCCACGCCCAGCCGCTGTCGTCGCTGCCAGTGTTGGTCATGCCGCCCACCGGCAACCAGTGCAGATCGACTGCGAACCACTTAATCAGCAACAGGCAGAGGAAAAAGGTCGGGAATGACATGGCGGCGAACACCACCACGCTCACCAGATGATCGAACAGCGAATTGGGTTTCAGCGCCGAGGCAATGCCCACCGCCAGCCCGATGCCCCAGTAAAACACCAGCGCAACGCTTGCCAGCAGGAACGAGTTCCAGATGTACTGGTTAAGTAGCTGGCTTACCGGGATTTGGTATTGCAGCGAGAACCCCAAATTGCCGCGCAGCAACTGGCCGAGCCAGTGCAGATAACGGCTGAAGAGTGGTTGATCGAGTCCATAAATGGCTTTCAGTTCGGCGGCGCGGGCGGCGGTGAGGGTAATGTTACCGTCGATAAAGTCACCCGGCGTTTTTGCGAACAGCATAAAAATAATCAGGGATGCGAGCAGCAGCATTGGCAGGGTTTGCAGCAGTCGCCTGAGGATAAAATTTCGCATAGCTTTCTCATGACAACTGCCGGAGATCCCCGGCAGTTGTTAGTATTACTTGACGATTTTCACATCCGGCAGGCTACCGGTCAGTCCGTTGTAGATATCCGGCTTAAAGCCGGTGACGCGGGCGCTGCTGGCCGACAGAATCTCGCGGTTACCCAGCAGAATCGCCGGTGGATCGTCCGCCAGCACTTTATAGAGCTGGTGATAAATCGGTTTGCGTTTTTCCACGTCCAGCATCGCATTGCCTTCGTTGATCAGCTTATCAACCAGCGGATTGTTATAGCCGGACTCTTTCGCTTCCGTGCTGTAGTAATCCCACACTCCATCATGCGGATCGTTGAGCGTGCTGGTGCTGAAAGAGGCCAGGTCATAATTGCCCGCTTTGCGTTGCGCCATCAGAGCGTTGAAATCCACCACCTGCGGTTTCAGCAGCACGCCAATTTGCTGCCAGTTCTCTTTGGCTATGGGGATCAGCGCATCGTTTAGTACTTTCTTGCTTACCAGCAGCGTCAGCTCCAGACGTTTACCGTCCTTCACGCGGATGCCGTCCGGCCCCGGTTTCCAGCCCGCTTCATCAAGAAGTTTCTTCGCCTGCGACGGGTCGAATTTGTACGGGTTCACGCCGTCGGTGTTATACGCCCATGAAATCGGGGCGATAGGTTCAATCGCCACTTTGCCGTAGCCCTGATAAACCACATCAATCAGCTTCTGGCGGTCGAGGCCGTAAATCAGCGCCTGGCGCACTTTCACGTCCTGTAACGCCGGGCGACGCACGTTAAATTCCACTTTGCTGTAGTCGCTGGAGCCGAACAGGTTGATATTGGCGAAGCCCAGCATTTTCAGTTGTTCGATATCATCCGGGCGCGAAGTGAACGCGTCATAATCGGTTTCGCCGGTCTGGAACAACTGGAAGTTGGTGGACGGGTTGGTCACGCGGTAGATAAAGCGCGGCGTCGGCGGTGTGCCACGGTAGAAATGGGTGTTGGCGTGGAAACGAATCTCCTGACCCGGAATATACTTTTCATAGACATACGGCCCGTTGCCCAGCGGTTTGCCGTGCAGCGTACGCAGATAATCGAGGTTGCCGCGCTGATACCCTTTACCGTAATACGCTTTTGACAGCACCGGGCCGCCGATTTTCGCCAGCGTTGTCGCGCCTGGCTGCGTGGTAGTGACCTGTAAGGTCAGAGGGTCGATCACTTTCAGGCCGCTGACGCTATCGGCTTTCCCGGCTTTATACTCCGCGCCGCCCGCAATATTGGCGAGGGTGATATCGGTATCGCCATCGTATTTCGGGTCATACAGCACGGTCAGGGTAAACGCCACGTCTTCAGCGGTCAGCGGCGAGCCGTCGCTGAAAGTCAGGTTCGGGCGCAGCTTAATGGTATAGACCTTGTTGTCCGGGCTGACGCTCCAGCTTTCCGCCAGGCCTGGCACCAGATTACCATGGCTGTCCCAGTCGATCAGGCGTGAGAAAATCACATTGGTGACGTTTTCGTCCCAGCCGTTGACAAAGAAATAGGGGTTAAAAATACCCTGCGGTTCAGAAATGCCTGCCACCACAGTGTCTTTACGCAGCTTTGCCGCCGCCGGGATCTGGCTAGCGTCCGTCGCTGGTGTAATCCCTTCTTTTAAGGCTTCATCGGCAAACGATGCAGAAGAGAAAGCCACCACGCTGCTGAGCAGTGCAATTTTGAGGGCAAGGGTAAAGTGCGTGGGTTTTGTTTTTAAGCGGGTCAGTAAGGTGGACAAAATTGCTCCCTCATCAAGTAATTGCGTAAAATTTACAAATCATGACGAAGATAAGAGCCGTAGTTCCCCCTGTCTAACAATGAAAATGCATGGCTTATAACAAATCATCCTTAGCAAATTAATGTTAAATCAAAGCTTAATTTCAGCTAAAGAAGGTGAGACATCACTCGGGGCAGGCAAAGAGCCCTAATATCATAATGGATGATTTTAAAGGTGTTTTTTGATGTGTTTTTTAATAGTGGTAACAACAGGAGCACAACAAACAGTATCAGCTACGGCTGTGCCAGATAAAGCATGCAGGGGGCATACAGTGCAGGTTTTATAAAATTGCCACCTTGACCTGCTCTCTGTTGATTAAGACACTGCGATGTTAGCATGTCTTCATTAGCAACCTGAGGGCATCCCTTATTATCCGGCATCAGGAAAACTGTGCCCCATGGGTATTCCACATACAATCGCCTTAACAACTGGACGGACTCCGAGGCCAGTGTAAAAATCAGGTTTCGATTGAAATGATTTACTTAAACTGTCCATCTGAATATAGGCCATCACCTCCTGGCATTTTCCAGGTGTCAGTGGAATAATCGGCACTTTTAATATTATGTGCTGCATTACTTTATGTTTTGCAATGTCCCGTCTGGATATTGCATATCGACTGATATCCAGCCTTTGAGACTTATTGACCTGCGATTACCCGCTTTTTGTAGCAGTGAATGATAATTTTTATTGAGAGGGGGAATACCTGTTTTCCTAAAAAGCGGTCTCTGCCATCAATGCTTTCATCACCCTGACAAACTCCTCTCCAGGTTGGGACATGGCGCCAGGACTGTCAGACATTGCAACTACTGAAACGTTGAGCGCCGGTCTGAACGGGCGTACCGCTAACCCTGTCATATCGCAGCCCTGTATTGAGAAGCGGTCTACGATTGTCACACCATTATTATATCTGACCATATTAATCGCTATGCTGTAACGATTAGTTTCTATAGCTGCGACCTGGCGTTGGCGAAACTCCGGTACAGCCTCGGCGATCATGGCTACCAGCCTGGCGTCGGTAGTAATAAATACCAGTTCGCGAGGTTCAATGTCTTGCCAGCACACCTCGGCCTTCGTTGCCAGCACATGCTGCTCCGACAACACGCACACCATCTCTCCCTTGCTCACAATAAGCTGATTTTCGCCTTGTTCGCAGCCAGGTTTAACCACAAATCCAAGGTCGTAGCGACCGCCTTTAACCGACTCTTCAATCTCGTTATTCAGGCACATATCTGCAACTATGCCATAGTCGGGGAAGGTCTGACGAAAACGTGCGACAGCACGAGGCAACAGGTTTAACGCTAACGCAGGAGTGGCGCAAACGCGTAGCTGTCCGACGCGATACTGGCGCATATGGTCAATAAAACGCTCAAAACGCAGCCTGTCGAGAAAAACGCGCTGCGCTTCTTTATACAACTCGTTGGCCTCAGGCGTCGGCTGCATTTTACCTTTATACCGCTCGAACAGATTAAACCCCATCTGCTGTTCGATAAGTGACAAAATTTTACTTACCGAAGGTTGCGACATCGCTAGTTGTTGTGCTGCGGCGGTCACAGAACCGAGCTGTACGACGCTGATAAAAACTTCAAGTTGTTTCGGGGTCATCGCCATTTTCCGTATAAAGATATTCATTTTTTGCATTTTTAAATATATGCAGTTGACGTTATAAAGTTTACAACTATATTGACTTGAGCGCATAAAATGAAATTATTCAAAGCACGTTTGATGTCGGCCTTATTGCTGATACCAGGGATTTTTCTTGCACAAGCCCCGGCGAAAGCCGCGGAAGATATTAATACTATTCTGCCTGATCATGTTATTCGCGTCGGTGCGGTTAACGCGCCGCCGTGGTATCAAAAAGATCTGCTCACCAACCAGTGGACCGGTCTGGTTCCGGATGTGGTGCAGGCGATATTCAAAAATACCGATATAAAAATTGAATACGTCGACACGCAATGGGGCACTGCGGTTGCTGGGTTACAGTCAAATCGTTTCGATATACTGGGTGGATTCAACAAGACTCCGGAAAGAGCAAAAGCTGCTGATTTTACTCGTCCAATGGGCGCTCATCAGATGGGCGTCCTGACGTTAGAAAAAGATACGAAAAAGTATCAGAACTGGGCGACGATTAACAATCCGCAGACCAGACTCGCCGCGATTGACGGTTCAGCCGCGGTGACGCTGTTGCAACCTCAACTGGACAAGGCGCAGTGGGTTATTGTGCCAGATAGCGACAATATGCAATTGCAAATGGAAAGCGGCCGCGCAGATGCTATCGTGACCAATGATATCCAGATGTCACAGTACATTCAGAAACGACGTCAGGGCACCATGGTGATTCCTGAGCCAGTTAAGGAGCAGGCAACCAATATCGGTTTGCGTCAGAACCGCCCACAGTTGCAAGCCTGGCTGAATGGTCAACTGGAGCAACTGGATAAAGACGGCACGCTGAAAACTATCTGGCAAAAATATACTCATCCGGCTAATCAACCCAAATGACTGAACTAGCCTCTTTGCCGTTACTGAAAATAGAAGCGCTCAGCAAATCGTTCTCAGACAAAAAAATCATCGATAACGTGACCTTCGAGGTTCGCCCCTCGGAGGTGATCGGCGTTATTGGCCGCAGCGGCGCGGGGAAATCCACCCTGTTACGCTGCCTGAATATGCTGGAGAGGCCCGACAGCGGGCACATCTGGCTCGGCAATGAAGAGATCGGTTTTTTCGGCACCGACAGAAAGCCGGTGAAGCAGCGCACCCTGGCGCGTCAACGCGCTTCGATGGCGATGGTGTTTCAGCATTTTAATTTGTGGCCGCATCGTAGCGTTTTGCAAAATGTTATCGAAGGGCCAGTACAGGTGCTTGGGATATCGCGAAAAGCCGCCACTGAGAAGGCTCTGGCTTTGCTTACTCGCATGGGTCTGGCGGAAAAAGCGGCTGTTTTTCCGATTCAACTCTCTGGAGGGCAACAACAGCGCGTCTCAATTGCTCGTGCACTGGCAATGGAGCCTCGGGTGATTTTGTTTGATGAACCGACTTCGGCTCTGGATCCGGAATCTGTCGGCGAAGTGCTCGCCGTTATCTCTGAATTAGCAAATACCGGCACCACGATGATCGTGGTCACTCACGAAATGCGTTTCGCGCTTCAGGTGTGTAGCTCTCTTTTGCTGATGGATAATGGAAAACTGGTGGGTAAGGCTATCCCGCAAGAAATCTGGACCCAGCCTGACAACGCTGAATTTCGTCGCTTCATGGCGCTGTCGGGTGTGACGGCGGAGGATCTACTCTGATGCCGGTTTACCACTGGGACTTCTCGATACTCTTTCAGTACCGTGCCATTCTTGCTGACGGGATTTTCACTACGTTTAAAATCGTACTCGCTTCAGTCACGTTAAGCATTATTGGCGGTGCCTTACTTGCACCATTGCGGGGGGCGTCGAAAGCGCTTATTCGCTTGCCGACTCAGGCGTTGATCGAAGTGGTGCGTTCAATTCCACCGCTGGTGTTGATTGTCTGGGCGTTCTACTGCCTGCCAATTTTGTTTGGTCTGACGATGTCTGCCTGGCTGACTTGTGTGCTGGCGATTTCCCTCTATGGCAGCGTGTTTTTTGCCGAGATATTCCGCTCCGGGTTGCAATCGGTCGATCACGGTCTGGTTGAGGCAGGGTTTTCTGTCGGTATGTCACCGCTGAAAGTTTTGTTTCGCATAACCGGGCCGGTTGCCTTTTTGCGAATATTGCCCGCCTTTGTCAGTCAGTGCGTTATGTCTATCAAGAATTCGGTACTGGCGAGCTATGTCGCTACTGGTGAAGTGTTGTATCAGGCGCAACGACTGGGCACCGCCACTTTCCGACCGCTGGAAACACTGACTTTTGTCGCCGTGTTTTTTGTGGTCACTATCCTGCCGTTGTCACTGCTGGCGAGCTATGCAGAGCGTAGGATCCGTACGCGTTACTTTAAGCGTTGAATAAATGATGAATACCACTTCCACACGCCAGTTGATTAAATTCGCCAGCACTTTACGAGCACAAGCGATCCCTGACACTGTCCGCCATAAAGTCAGCCTGCATTTACTGGATGGTCTCGGCTGTGGCTGGGCAGCAAGTCAGCATCAGAGCAGCGAGCAGGCTATCCGCGCTGCTCGCCTGTTTGGCGGTCATGGCGATTGCAGCGTATTTGGACATACCGGGTTTAGCCCCCTGGCGGCCGCTTTTAGCAATGCAGCGGTGATAAATGGTCTGGATCATGATGACGGCGTGGAAATTGACGGTAAAGGGCTGGGCCACCCCGGAGCGACATTAATTGCCGCCGCAATGGTTGCACTGGATGTCAGCCCGACGCGCATTAGCCACGAAACGTTGATTACCGCGTTAACGGCGGGTTTTGAAGTTAACAACCGCCTGATTTACGCCATCCAGCCAACGGCTGAACGTTTTAATCAGGTATATGGCGTTGCGCAGCACCAGTCAATTGGCGCAGCGCTGGTTGCCGGGCTTCTGTTGGGACTCGATGAGCAGCAGTTACATCATGCTGTAGGACTGGCTGCGACGTTAACGCCGTTACCCAGCCTGCATCAGTACAACTGGCAGCAACGGCCATTGTTATCGATAAAAGATGCCGTCGCTCCGGCAGCCCAGGCTGCGGTGCAAGCGGTCATGATGGTGCAACAGGGCATGAGCGGTAGCCTGGACGTGCTCGATGGTGAACAGGGTTTTTGGCGCATGATTGGCTCAGACCAGTTCGCTCGGGACATTCTGACTCATTCTCTTGGTAGCTATTGGTACGCGGATTATGGCAGTTTTAAAATCTATCCCGCCTGCCGCTGGCTGGCCTGTGCACTAGAATCAATGGACACCCTCGTTAAGGAAACCGGCTGGCAGGTGGAGGATATCCGGTCAATAGCGGTTTATACCTTCCCACGCATTGTCGACGATATGATGGATTATCGTCCGCAAACCGTTACCGATGCGCAATTTAGTCTCCCCTGGACCATGGCAGCCGTCGCAGCCGGACTCGCACCTTGTGCAGACTGGTACACTGAACAAAATATGCAAAATCCGGCGTTGCTGGGCCTGGCAGATAAAGTCACCGCCAGTATCGATGCGGATTTTTCCGCTCGCATGACCGGCCCGGCTCGCCAGCCTGGCGCGCGCGTGGAGTTAACGCATGTCAATGGTAGCCGTGCGGTACAGGAACGTTTTAAACCTTTGGGGAGCGCAGAACGTCCAATATCAGCGTCAGAGGTCATTGCAAAGGCGCGCCTGAACCTGACCGGGCAAAACGTGAATGTTGAAGCGTTGCTTGCACGCGTGATGCAACAACACGGAAATGATCGGATATTTTACGCTTCGGCAGCAGGGCTGACAGCCGCAGTAATGAAATGATCTTACCAGGTTTCCCGATTCATGAAGAAAAACTGTGGCATTACTCAGTTATATACCTTTGGTGGTGACCATCGCGGCAATGCCTGGCGCTCCTGCTGAGCCATTACTTTCGCGATAAACTTCACGCACAAGGCTCAGTAATGCCACTCTCGTGGCATCAGGTTTCCTGGGCTGCCGCCAGTATCTATAACTGCTGCGATGAACCCAAAAACGTTGCAGACAACGGCAACAGTAAACGGCGCCCTGAGTTTCTCAACTAATGAGAATTGTCAAGGGAGTCTAACATCAAGAGCACGGTAGCCTTTTTAATATATCCCTTTCCATTTCAAGGCGTTGAAGTTTCCTCTTCAACTCACGTATCTCAATCTGCTCAGGTATTATAGGTGGAGCTATGGATGATTTTCCCACTCGCTCTTCTTTCAGTTGTCTAACCCATTTGTGCATCTTGGATTTGATGACATTCATCACATCGGCAGCGGCAGCAACTGTGTCGTGCTGATCGAGTACAAGCTGGGCAGCTTCGAGACGAAACTCGGGGATAAAATTGCGTCTGTTACCTCCGGTCATAATGTCACCTATTTAGACTATGAGGTGATGATATCACCTCTGTGCAGGTGGCCAAACTCAGTGTGCCACTGCAGCCAGTACTGCTATTTGATAATGCAGTAATGGCTAAGTGGGTTTATAAAAAATATTTATAGCAACGTCCTCTTACGACCAAACAAGGCATGTATCCATTTTCTGTCTCGCTTTTTAATTGTCCATATCATGGTTTCTTATAAATACCTGCTTCGCATAGCGCGCTGTGAGGTTTAAGTCGGTATGCGGCCAAATACAACTAAATAATATTCAAAAAGTTATTCTTCCTTCTCTGGTTGTAGGCGCTATTTAAGTGATGTCTTTTCATTGGTTATATTATGATTTCAACCCGCTTCGGGTTTCGTTGCCGAAATGAGAGATAAACCGGGAAAAATTGTCATTTTTTAATATTTTTATAAATGAAAAACAATTAATAAGTATTGGCAAGCTGGTCGTTTATATCTCGCTGGGAAACTGAGATCCGGAGCTATACTTTCATGTAACGTGGATACATGTGACGTGCATTGCAAACTTAGCCACACTCAGTGCATATAATTATATTACATTCAGAACAGAACATTTTTACGGGAATAAATAAGAATGCTACATCATCTGCTACCTTGCCCCATTGTCATTTTCATGTAACGGCGGACGTTGCTTAATAAGTCATTTTATTTTTACTGGCACCGGCTTTAACGGCGATATTTTATACTCACGAACGTGGAATTAATGAGGGATATATGTCTGGTAGTGCGATAAGAAAGCAAAGCGCATATGAAAAGCTCAGCCTGAGAGAAAAGGTTGGCTATGGCATGGGCGATGCCGGTTCCTGCATGATCTGGAGCGTACTGGCACTCTATTTGACATGGTTTTACACCGATGTCTATGGCCTGGCTCCTGGCATCGTTGGTACGTTATTTTTGGTTATACGTATTTTTGATGCTTTCAGCGATCCAGTTATGGGGGCTATTTGTGATCGTACCAAAAGCCGCTGGGGCAAGTTCCGCCCATGGCTGCTTTGGATGGCTCTTCCGTTCGGTCTCGGCGCGGTAGCAATGTTTACCACGCCTGATATTGGCATGAACGGAAAAATCATCTATGCCTGGGTAACCTATCTGATTATGTCGTTAATCTATACAGCGATTAATATTCCCTATTGCTCGGTAGCTGGCGTGATTACACTGAATCAGAAAGAACGTATGGGATGTCTTTCATGGCGTTTTTTCCTTAACGGGCTGGCAACTCTAATCATCTCTTCTACCATTCTGCCGCTAACCGACTGGCTGGGAAACGGTAACCGAGCCTCTGGCTTTCAAATGACCATGATAATTATGGGCGCTGCCGCTACCTTAATGTTTCTGTTCTGCTTCTCGAGTATTAAGGAACGTGTAGTTGCAGTGAAGGAAAACGACTCATTAAAGCGCGATCTGAAAGATATCGTTAAAAATGACCAATGGTTGTTGATGATTACCATCACCTTCCTTAACGTTTTCCCGGCCTTTATTCGTGGTGCGGTAACCATCTATTATGCCACCTATGTTATGCAGGCTTCTGTTGGATTTATCACCTTCTTTATGGCGCTGGGTGTCGCTTGCAATATGCTGGGGAGCGTAATAGCTAAACCACTTACTGATCGTTTCGATAAAGTGAAACTGTTCCGTATTATCAATGTTGTCCTTGGTATCCTGTCGTTCGCGCTTTGGTTTGTAAACCCAGCGTCGCTGACACCTCTATTAACGCTGTTTATTATCATAAATATCCTGCACTTAATTCAGTCAGGCCCAATCTTGTGGGCCATGATGTCCGATGTTGATGATTACGGTGACTGGAAATTTGGCAAACGATTAACCGGTATTTCATTCGCTGGAAACCTGTTTATGTTGAAAATGGGACTTGCAGTCGCTGGGGCTATCGTCGCCTGGGTTCTTTCCTGGACAGGATATATAGCGAATAAACCGGAACAGAATCCAGACACGATTGAAGGCATTATTATTATGTTCTCCCTCATGCCAATGGTTAGCTATTTTATCAGCGCATTTATTGCCCGCTACTTCAAACTCAATAATGCTTTTCTGGAGAGAATAAAAGTCGATTTGGCAAAGCGCGGATTAGAAAATAGCAATGCTGTATTGCAGAACCCACACGAAGCCCCTATATCTTAACCGATACGTTAATTTATTAATTCGCAACGAACTCAGCCTGTATTAGCAGGCTGCTGCTAAATTGCACGCCTTTTAAGGAACATTAATTTATGCCTAATGAAAATTATTATGATGTGACAGCATGGAATATCGGCAATGCACATCAGGATATTGGTGAAGTGATTAACAGTATCATTGATGATATTAAAACCAGGCAAATACAAAAAGATATTAACGGAGGCGGAAAGCCAGGTGCGGTAATTTATATTCCACCAGGCGACTACCACTTAAAAACGCAGGTGGTGATCGATATCAGCTATCTTAAAATTATGGGTTCCGGCCACGGTTTTACTTCTTCAAGCATTCGTTTTAATACACCGCAAAATGAATGGGCTAACTGGCATGAATTGTGGCCGGGCGGCAGTCGTATTCTGGTTGATCTTACTCCGCAGGCGGGCGATGAAGAACATAGTGCAGCCGCGTTCTACGTTAAGAGAGATGGTAATCCACGCATTAGTTCTGTTGAGTTTGCTGACTTCTGCATTGATGGTTTACATTTTATTGGGGCTAGCGACCCGGAAAATAGCTATGTCAATGGTAAAACGGGTATTTATATCGCCAGTGCGCAGGACTCATTCCGTATAACGGGTATGGGAATGATTTATTTAGAGCATGGTGCCGTGATTTATAACGCCGATGCGCTGTCAATACATGATAACTTTCTTGCAGAATGCGGCAACTGTATAGAGCTGCGCGGAGCAGGACAGGCATCAAAAATCACTGATAACTTAATCGGTGCTGGTTATAACGGCTATTCGATTTATGCTGAAAATTTTGGTGGGCTGTTGGTAGCGGCAAATAATGTTTTTCCGCGTGGTTCGAGTAGTGTTCATTTTTCTGGCGTGGTTCGCTCTTCTATTACCAGCAACAGGTTCCACTCGTTTTATCCGGGTATGCTGGTACTCAAAAATAATTGTTCAGAAAACATGATTTCTTCGAATCATTTCTTTCGTGAACGTGAGCCCTGGGGGCCTATGCAGAAATACGATAACGGTTTAGATGACTTATATGGTCTGCTGTATATCAGCGGCAATAATAACTCCATTGTTGCCAACCATATTTCTGAAACCATAGAAGTCCAATATATTAAGCCATCTGGTGCAAGGCCCGTAGTCATACGTCTCGTTTCAGGTAGCGGAAATTACCTCTCCGATAATCATATTGTCGCCACTACCGAAGCCGCTAATGCACAGCAAATAGCGAAGCAATCATGCTTTGATACCCAGGTACGTGCGTTGCTGACCGTCGATACCCGGATGTCGCTTAATGTCACTATGGTACAGGTGGAAAAGGAATCGCTGCACAACACGATTCTGGATTCAGGAAGTGATGCACAAGTAATCGTGGACAAGACGGTAAACGCCTTCCGAGCCACACCAACACCAGGTATGTAGCGGTCTTATCTCCCAAGCTTCGAACAAAAGCGGGGGGCTTATGCCCCCTTTTTTGGCGTTTGAAACGCAGGGATAAAATATGTGGCACTGTCTTTAGGTACGCTATTTTCCTCTGGCCTGACGGCAGTGCAAATTTTTACCACCGATGATATCAACTAGTGTTTTACTCAACTTGATGAAAGAGGGGCGGGGCCGCAGCCGCAATGGTGGAAATTTCCTGCTCAGCAAAACGCAGGATAACTGGTATTTTGAGCTGTATAGTCTGTTGGAAAATGGCAGCTCTCTCTTCCTGGATGCGGGCTACCACGGCAACACACTCGTGAACAAAAAAATGCTGGCTACCTGCGTCCTGTTGTTGTTTGGAACCGTGGTCGTTTTTCAACTGCGGTGGCGATGGAAAAAAACATCATAATAACGCCTACGGTTATTACGCTAACTGAACGTTGCCTATATGGATGCATCAGATGAAAAAGATTTCACCGCAGGCATAAATTCTCTATGGCACCAGTTTGAACTTGGCGATATCTTTGCGCATAACAAAATCGATAAATTTAGCGCCGCCAACTACACTGACATCTGTGATGACAATTGTTGGATCGCTAAAGCAGGCGATTACGATATCCATACTCTTCACGCTTCGTGGCAGCTTCCAAATATCATGGATATGAAGAATTTAACATCTACCTGGGTGCTTACGCTTCGTGGATCGAAGCGAAGCCTGCGCGAGGGGACAAACATGAAGATGCCCGTTACGGTGGGCGTGTGCGTTTTAAATACTTTTTCTGATACGATTAAGGCCCACTTTATGCAGGCCTTATCATTGTTGAATTAAAATTCCTAAAGACTCTTACGGCATCAGTTCGGCCAGTGTAGGAATCGCATCGATAGCACCAAAGCGTGTACAGGTTAATGCCCCAACTTTATTGGCCCAGGCAACATCTGTAATGAAATCGTTATAGTTTATTTGTGTTATATCCCGCTGAGTAAACCGCAACAGCAGTGCGCCGACGAACGCGTCTCCGGCACCCGTCGAATCCACTGACTTGACTTCTATGGAAGGAACCCGTTCTTGCCTGCCGTCCCAGTAGCTGGCCCAGGTACCGCGTTTGCCGAGCGTAACGTTAACGAAGGTTGCTCCCCGGTCATGCAAATAGCGGCAACCTTTTGCCAGATCGCTATAACCGGTTATCAGGGCTAGCTCCTCTTCGCTCATTTTTATCACATCAGCCATTGCAAGCAACGGCTCACAACGGTGAATAAACTCAGCCTCATTGCCACCCCATAGACCGCTGCGGAAGTTGGGATCAAACGAAAGCATTTTTCCCTTCTCTTTTGCACTCTGCGCTACGGCGTAGTAAGTCTTATAGAGCTCGCCGTCAAGTAAGCCTGTAGCGGCGCCCAGATGAATGATTTTACTATCGTGCAAAAAATCTGCTGGCAGGCTATGTTGCGCCAGATGACCATCGGCCCCACGGCAGAAAACAAAATCACGTTCACCGTCATGCTGAATACCAACAAAAGCCAGCGTCGTGGGCGCTTGATTATCACGTATAATCAACGAGGTATCCAGCGCTTCACGACGCAGCGTCTGGATAAGAAACTCACCGAAAGGATCGTTCCCAACCTGTGCAGCCAGCCGGACTGACCCTCCCAGTCGGGCAATAGTGACTGCGACATTTGCCGGCGCGCCGCCCGCTTTCTTGAGGAACTTATCTCCTTGTACCAATCCCTGATCGATGTCGGTACAAACAAAATCAATCAACAGCTCACCCAGGCAGATAATGTTCTGGCTTTTTGTATTTGTTTTCATATTCATGGTTATTGTTCCCAAATGCTACGGTATTGAGTCAGTCGTGCCGTGGTTATCTGTGCTGATGAATTGTATTTCAGCGTAAGCTCATTACAGCAACTGAGATGGAAGTAACGCCTTGTGCCACAATGGCTTCCCTCGTTGGCAAAAACCTCGACAATGCCAGCGTCGAAAAACAGCTCAAGCGTCTCGATCTTTTCAACGTAAGCGCCATACTGCCCTTCGTCATGACCTTCGGCCCGAAGCGTAAGCCAGTTTTCGGCGTAACACAGTTCTGCTTGTTCGCCTGTTTCCCCGTTCAGTGTCAAAAGCAGCCGGGATATGTCCTTTCCGGTCAGCTTCAGTGAAAACGACTGCTGCCTATCGACAGACAGATGCAGCAATCCATTTTGGCATGCCTGATAATGGTCAGTTCGCTGTCTAACGCATGCTTCTGGCGGTAGCAACGGCTGCATGCACAGAGCTCCATGGTTATTGAGCATAAAGCGGCGCGGCAAAGACATTTCACCGCTGTAGACTGACGCAGCGCTTTTTTTGCTGGCCCAGTTATAGAGCCAGGCGAAACCCAGTATCTGCTGCCCGTCGCGAAAAGTTTGTAAGGCATAAAAATCGGTGCCGAAATCCAGTGTCTGCAAAGGCTTATCATCAGGCGTAAAGCGACCGCTGTTGAAGTCACCGATCTGGGCATAGAGCAAGTTATGACGGCCGGTTTGTGGCTCGGTATAGCCGACGATGCCGATGATTAATACCCATTTCCCATTGATGGAGAAAAAATCCGGGCATTCGACACAACGACCACCGTGTTCCCTGAAGTGGCTATCCGCTCGCCATAGCACGTGGTCGAATGTCCACTCATCACTGTCTGCCGAAGTGAACAGTAGTGCTGCCGGATCGCCATCCACTGATGCGCCAAGTAGCATAAAATAGTGGTTTCTTTCACCATCGAACCAGACTTTCGGATCGCGGAAATCACAACCTACGCCTGCTGGCAGCTCGCTCAAAACCTGCTTTACTGATTCAACTTTATCCAGCCAGGGACCCGGTGTAGCGCACTTCTGCACTTCACGATAGCCCTTATAAAGATCGTACGCTGGCAGACGTTCTGTAAACCAGAACCGAAGTTTACCGTCGCGTTCCTGAAAAGCGGTGCCGGAAAATGCACCACCAGTCGCGCCCAGCGCCTCGAGGTTTTGCTCCGGTTGTAGAAAGACAGGGTAGTGTCGCCAGTGGTAAAGATCCTCGCTGGCGGCATGCCCCCAGTGCATTGGTCCCCATTCAGTGCTGTGCGGATGATACTGATAGAAGAGATGATAGGTCTCGTCGATTTTGCATAGTCCGTTAGGGTCGTTCATCCAGTTTATAAACGGGGAAAAATGCAGCGTCGGACGTAGCGACTCCTTCGAATACCAGTCCACCATCTTGCTGCGCCCAACCGGGTAAAGCGTATGTGTATCACTTATCAAAAAGGTAACGCCTTCCTGCGCTAATGTTTCCGGCAGCCAGTAATAAAACAGAGATATATCCGCTGCATCCTCATCCCATTCAATGGTTAGCTGCTGATCGGAATAATGGGTATAGGTGAAATACTGATGATAATCAGCGGCCTTTTTTATCGCATAGATAATTTCCCCTCCTGCTGAAAACTGTAATAGAGGCGAGCTGTTTTCACGGCTGCGTTTCAGCCAAATATCAAACCTCATGCCTGAAGTAACAGGTAATGTTAATTTTTTCATAAAATATACTTTCCGGTCGTGATGAATTTTTTTTGCAATGAACTTTCTCTCCATGGCTCGCCATAGAGTTAATTAACCTGCTGAATTTATATTAACTGCAAAGCAACAGTTATACTTTCGTCACAGTCATACCCAGGCTGCTTTCGCGAATTATTAACTTGGTCGTCAGTTCAATAGAGTCAATATCTTCCTTTTTTTCTGAGGCGTTAATTATCTCGAATGCCAGTTTACCCATTTCATTTATTGGTTGAGCAATGCTCGTTATATTAAGCATCTGTGCGATAATAGTGTTATCAAAACTGGCGATAGCGATATCACCAGGGATGCGAATGTTACGGCGTCGCAGGTGTTCAATAACATAGCTTGCCGCTACATCGTTATAAATAAACAGGCAGTTTAATTTATCCTCTTGTGTAAGAATATTATCAACAATTTTATCTAATGAGTGGATATGTCCTCGGTTATCTTCGCCGTCCCCTTTGGGGATCCAGTAGCTATGTTGCTTTTCTACCTGATATCCGTGGCTACGAACTTTCTTACAAAAGGCGGACATCTTGCGGTTATCCACACCATCCTGTCCGATAAAACCAAAACGGGTGCGACCAGTATCAATAAAGTGCTCGGCTACCTTTTCAGCCCCTCGTTCCTGGTTATTGGAAACGGAATTAAAGAAGCGGGAAGTTTGCGTTACCACGGCAGTATTAATGCCCGTAGCCAGCAGCCACGCGGAGAGTGACGATTCCGCCTCAGTTGGAACCCAAATCAGCGCTTCAATACCCATACCAGCCAGCGCTCTTATCATTTGCCGATCCTGAAACGGCTGATTCTGGTGGGTCTTAACCAGAATGGTTTTCCCGGTGTAGCGAGCCTCTTCTTCCAGTGAGGAAAGAAGTTCACAGAAATGCGGATTAACCAGATTGGGGACCACCAAACCAATCAACCCGGAGCATTTACCACTCAGTTGGACCGCATTTCTGTTTGGTACGTAACAAAGAAAATCCATCGCCTCGTGTACAACACGACGAGTTTGTACTGTTACGCTGGGATGATTGTTAATCACCCGGGATACTGTTGCGGTAGAAACGCCCGCTCTGGTTGCTACATCTCGTATTGAAGCCATGAATAATGTTATCGGTTACAAGCGTTACATAATTAACAATCAGTATAAAACAAAGAGTGATGAAAAATGTCGGGCGGATCTCGTGTTGTAACGTTACATGAAATTTAGATTGCCATCACAGTTTTAGCCAAGCCACTATTTCATGAAAACGCTACTTGAAGCCAGCAGATATCTATATAAATCATATTTGCAGTGTATGTATCTCGCATAATCGTATCATTCACATTTAGAGCACATCCGGTTGAATCATCACGGGCTTAACAGACATCTCAGAGTCATTAAAGATGGCTGAAAGAGAGGTGCCTTTGAGCGATAAGCGTTCTCCCGAAGAATTCAAACAGGTTGAGGTACTGGTGCATTCTGATCAAGCATTTGATGCATGATGAACTACAAATTTGACTTGATATTATAAAACGAAACACTGTATTGGTACTTTTATTCAGATATTAAAAAGATATTTTAATGGCATAGTTAGTCATGCTTTATCAGATGGCATTCCTATGCCATAATCATGGCAGTTGAGTCGTATTTTAGATATTTACAATTTAAATTGTCTGTCAATTCTGGTGGTTATATCTATAATAAATTATCTCTTAGAACAAATATTTAAAGCGAATACGTGCTCCGTAGCGCTCGTTGGCACTGTTGGATTTTGATGCAGAGGATTCCAGCCATGACGCATAGGCCCCAAGATAAATATTGAAGTTGGGCATATCCATAATATCCGGGAGGTGCCAGGAAGTATGAACAGTATGGATGTCATAATGCCCCGGATAAAGGAGCTGACATTTGCCATTACAGTTGTCGTTAACGCCAGCTGTATTGAAACGGTCAATATTATTATGAGCATAGATATAACCCAGTTCCACACGATGCCATAAGCCGTTTATGCTGGCACTAAAATCTTTTTCGTCGTCTGCATCCAGATAAGCAGTGCTAAGGTTAACTACAGTACCATCCTGCGCATCATTTTCCAGCGTGTTCCAGCTTAAAGTCATACCATAACCGGTTCGCCCAGACTGATCTTCCCAGCGGCCATTTTCATTTAGATAACCATAAGCATTTTTCACAAGGTTACTCTCCAGTGCCGCTGCGGCATGCCATGGTCCGGATTGCCATGCTACTACTGGTCGCACATAGATTACATTTTTACGATTATCCAGAAGATTACCGTGGTAATTCTGTTCGACAAATAGCGAACTGCCATCCTCAACCAGAGTGTTTAGTTCGAAATACCATTCATCGAGGTTCTTACTCAGCAGGACACTCCCTCCACTACTGCTGCGTCCTCGGCCTTCTTTCATCATGTAAATATAACCGTAGCCATCGCTGTAAAGATCATTTGCAGTGTTGCCTGAATATTCAATGAAAGTATCCTGATTTAGCGGGAACATATCCCACGCTTCAAAACGACCGATTTTAAGCTTCCAGTCATTTTGTTGACCGAAGTAAAATGCCGCATCGTCGAGGTTCATCTTGCCATCCAAACTGGCAAGAGGCTGAACGCTAAAGCCTGCATAGTTACCGCCATTACCTTTTTGTATGCCATCGAACCCCAGAAGGATGCGGCCATTAATATCCCATCGCTCTTTCTTTCCTGGCGCCCAGTTTTTATTAGTGTTGGTCTTCAATGATGTCAAACTACCTGTACGGCTCGCTGCATCCATATTAATTTCAGCGTCACCATAGAACTTCACTTCCGCATTATTATTGCGTTGAAATACCGGTGACTCAGGAACGTTATGAGAAGTTTGCATAACTGCTCTGGTCTTCTTTAACTCACGAATTTCTGCTTCCGCATCGGTAGCTTGTTTTTCAGTGATTTTTAGCCGCTGTTCCATTTCTTTGAGACGTTCCTCAAGGGAAACGGGCACTTGGGCATTAGCTACAAAGGTAAATACAGACGTCAATATGCATCCGACAAGAACTTTGTTCATCGAAAAGGCCTTTTATTATTTAAATTAAATTAGACGTTTTTTTATTAAAGTAGGGGAGGGCGTCGATAATAACTCGCCCGCATCAGGGCGAGTTATTTATGTAGCCATGCAAATTATTCCAGTTGCCATGCGCCGGCATCGGATAAGACTGCTGTGCCGCTCCAGGAGAATAAAGCCAACTCGCGACGATCGGTATCAGGGTATATACGGCTACTCATGCATGCCTCACCGTCGTTAACGAAAACCTCTACAGAGGAGCTGTCTATAAACAGACGTAGTGTCAGAGGTGTGCCATCAGATAATGGGACGCTACGGGTACCAACTAAACTGTGTTGAGGATAGTTGCGCTCAAGTACCAGACGCTGAAGCTGACTATCGACATAGATGCGTAAACCATCTCCTAAGCTAAGGCCATATTGTTCGGCGTCACTACCGGCGCAGTCCCAGCAAAGAATTACCTCCATGGCCTCGGCATTTTCGACGACCTTGATCTGCTGATTTTTCATGGTATTGACTGGCCATGGGAACCATGACTGGCGAAGCCCTTCAACTTCTTTTGCGGGTCGCATTTGTATCCGGTTATTTTCACTCAGTGTCAGTTCTCGGGGCAGCGATAACATACCGGCCCAGCCATCTGCTCGCTCCGGCAGTGGGGATTCCCACATATCGAGCCACCCAATCACAACCCGACGCCCATCTGGCGTGAGGAAACTTTGCGCTGCATAAAAATCGTGGCCGTTATCCATTTCCGTGAAAGTACCTGAACGAACAAAGGGTTGGCCGGGATGCCATTCACCTGTCAGGTAGCCGCACTGGAATAAATTACGGTTATTAAAGCCATTCGCGGACATTCCTTGCGGAGAGAACATCAGTACATGTTTTCCATTAAGAACAAATAAATCTGGACATTCCCACATGAACCCCATCTCTTCTTCTGCTTCGTCAAGAATCCCTTCCTCCTGCCAGTGTCGTAAGTCGGTTGACCTAAACAGCCGAATTTGTCCTGTGTCTTCCAACCGGGCGCCCACTACCATGTACCAGTTATTCCCTTCCCGAAATACCTTAGGATCGCGAAAATGATGTAGGCCCGGCGGTGTGTCAACCACGATTCCTTGCCGTTCGAAATGAACACCATCGCGGCTGGTTGCAAGGCACTGCACCTGATATAGGTTTTTCTCGTCGCCAGGATCACCATGAAACTTATGGCCAGTGTAAATCAATGCCAGAGTGTCGCCATCTACGACCGCCGAACCAGAAAAACAGCCATCTTTATCTTCCGGCCCTTGAGGTGACAGAGCGACAGGCAAATGCTCCCAGTGTACCAGGTCCTTACTGCGTGCATGTCCCCAATGCATGGGTCCCCAATGAGGGGAATAGGGGTAGTGCTGATAAAATGCATGATACCACCCATCAAACCAGACCAGACCGTTAGGGTCATTAATCCAGCCTGCTCTCGCGGCAAGATGATAGCGTGGGTACCATCGTAGGTTTAGCGCCTCACTATTCGACTGGAGGGCTTGTTCGGCTTTGAGTATTGAGTACGTCATATTTTTCACTCTTGATTCAGTTAAATAGTGGAAAAACTTGGCAGTTGCGGATTGGCGGAGGCTTTTGTGGAACGCAACAGGAAGATAGAAATAAAGGTGATGCAGAAAACCAGCAGGCCCATAAACAGGTAAGACTCGGCGAAGCCATATTTCTCATAGCTGTAACCCGCAAGAGGAGACAGTACTGATGCAATCACCGAACTGGTACAGGCGAACCCGACAAGATAAAGCGTGGAGGAGAGGCGCTTATCGAAATTAAGGCTGTTGTATTTGAATATCGCAATCAGCAGGATGGGCAATTCAACGGCGTGCAGCAACTTGGTAATTGAAATCAGTAGCGGTCCTTCTACCAGTCCGGATGCCACCATTCGCAATCCCATTACCATTCCCGCAAAAATTAATCCGTTCTTGGCGCCGATTTTGTTCACCAGCCAGGGCGCGCAGAACATACCCGCAGCTTCCAGAAATACCTGGAATGAATTCAGATAGCCATACATGGCATTACCTTCCTGTGGCGTCGGGAACTGAGAGGAGAAATAGACCGGGAATTGTTGGTCATAGACGCCATATATGCATGTGCCTACCACGAAAAATACCAGCGCCCAGAAGCGAGGGAGGAGTAACAGGCGAAGCGCATCTTCAAGAGTCACTTTTCCACCGGAGACCGCCTCCTGCATGGCATGCGGGGCAGAGGAGACACGCAGCCGAGAAAGCAATAGAAAGAACACCATACCGGAGCAACTGGCGACCAGAAAGTTAAGCCTGGGGTTGATATTAAATAATATTCCGGCAAAAAAGGTTGCTACAGCCCACCCCAGTGATCCCCACATCCGCGCTTTGCCGAACTCAAACTGGCTCTGACGCGCTACACGTTCAGTGTAGGATTCGAGCACGCCGATGCCGCCGTTAAACGTTAGTCCGATGAAAATTCCGCCAAACACACTACCAAGTAATATGTTGACCTTTAGCAGATGCCCAAACAGAAGATATGCCGGGCCGGAAAGGATCAACATCACTGTGAGATACCACAGTAAGTGCTTACGCAGGCCAAGTTTATCCTGAATAAATCCGTAGCAAATCTGAACGATCAGTGCGGTAGCGGAAAGTACAGCAAAGATGATGCCAGTATCGCCAGCTTTAAGACCCACTTCCTGATGTAACCAGATCGACAATAGCGAGGCTGAGGAGGACCAACTGACGAAAAAGAAGAAAAGTAAGGCACTAAGTAACCGGTAATTTTGTGAAGAATGAACTTTCATCATGACACTCTCTTTTTTAGTTGATGCCACAATGATAACGTTAACAAAAAAAATAACTCATGCAGATTTAGGGAAAGTTATGATGTTAATCACAAAAGTTAACGTTAACATAGTGAAATTGGGAGATTGATCACTTTTCACAGCTATTTATTGGCACCATACAAAAGTCTTTATGAGTTATAATCCTTTTACATCAGTGAGTTAGCAATAAGGCGCTCTGGCTGAGTTGGAGGGATGGGGTAAGAGAATGGCATCGTTAAAAGATGTGGCAAAGATGGCAAACGTATCGCTGATGACGGTCTCGCGGGCGTTAAATAATCCCGAGCGACTTAAGCCCGAAACGCTGGCGCGTGTTCAGGCTGCTATTGAACGTACCAATTACGTCCCTGATTTATCAGCCAAAAAAATTCGCGGCGCACATGCTACGCCCAATACGATTGGTGTGCTTGCGTTGGATACCGTCACCACGCCGTTTTCGGTAGAAATTACGCTCTCTATCGAAGAGACTGCCCGAGCCCATGGCTGGAATAGCTTTGTTGTAAATATGTTCTCGGACGATACGCCGGAGAAAATTGTCGATCTTCTTCTTTCTCATCGCCCGGACGGCATAATTTATACCACTATGGGGCTGCGACAGGTGCCACTTCCTGAAAAGCTGCTATCGGTTCCTTGTGTATTAGCTAACTGTGAAAGCTTGCATCAGGCTGTGGCAAGTTACATACCCGATGATGAGCAAGGCCAATATAGTGCAGCAAAGGCATTATTTGCTGCAGGATACCGGATGCCGCTCTGTTTACATCTACCTGCCAGCCATCTCGCCACTATCCGTCGGCGCCAGGGACTGGAACGTGCCTGTCGGGAGTATGGCATCGATCCGGATTCACTTAATCACTGTTATATGGCATATGGAGATGAGCATTATCGGGATATTCCCTCTATGGTTCTTCTTAACATTTTTGAGGGTGAACCCCGGTTCGACTCTGTTATCTGCGGGAACGATCGTATCGCATTTATGGTTTATCAGACATTGCTGGCGCAGGGCTTACGTATTCCACAGGATATCGCTATTGTCGGCTACGACAACATGGTAGGTATTGGCGATCTTTTTCTTCCATCACTCTCAACGGTACAAATCCCGCACTATGAGATTGGCCGCCTGAGCGCATTGCATATCATTAATGGTGAGACACATCGTAATACTGTTGCCGTTGAAAGCCCTCTGTTATTACGAGAATCTATATGTCAAAAAGTCAACCAATCTTAGGTGAAATAAAGAAAGCCTTATCCTTCCTGAATAAGCTTTTTGTATGAAAAATAGAAGCCAGGCAGGGGGGAGATTGCATGATCAATCTTATTGAAGGGTATTCTTTACGTGCCAGAGGGCTCCGGTACCCGACCTGAGCCTTTATCCCGGCACGATTCATCAGTCGCCAGACTCTGTTCACTTCGCACTGTTGCCCGCTATCCCGCAAGTTCAGATGGATCTTGCGATAACCATAAACGCGACCGGATTCCAGCCAGAACTGTTTGATCTGTCCCGTCAGTCTCAGATCTACCTGGTGGCGCTGAAAATACGGTTGCTTAAGCCACGTGTAAAACCCACTCGGATGAACATCCAGCACCCTGCAGAGTATACGAACAGGCCAGCAACGGGAGTTGTCACGAATAAAGGCGTACCTCAGTCGGACAGCTTTGCGAAGTACGCCTTTAATATGTCCCGTTCGTCAGTAACCCGCTTCAGCTCCTTCTGGAGTCGGCGATCCCGGCCTGAGCATCTCACTGTTCTTTATAATGGATGAGTCCGGACCGTACTTCTTTATCCAGGCGTAAAGGCTGTGGGTGGTGATATCGAGACGTGTTGCAACGCTGGAAACAGAATGACCGCGATCAATAACCTGTTTGACTGCTTCAATTTAAACTCTTCGGGATAACGTTTACCGCTCATAGGCACCTCTCTTTAAGTCATCTTAAATGACGCCGAGGTGTCTGTTAAACCCGTGGCGATTCAGTGATTCCATGAGATCACATGAGACAATATGGAATAAAAAAATCCACGCAAGTGCGTGGATTTTGAGGGTTTTGTGAGCTTCAAGAGATGTTCTGACACCTCATGAGACAACAAAACTAATTAGACGTTGAACAGGAAGTTCATCACATCGCCATCTTTCACGATGTAATCTTTACCTTCTGCGCGCATTTTGCCCGCTTCCTTCGCGCCTTGTTCACCTTTGTAGGTGATAAAGTCTTCATACGCGATGGTCTGCGCACGGATAAAGCCTTTTTCGAAGTCTGTATGAATTTTACCTGCCGCCTGCGGGGCAGTTGCGCCAACCGGGATCGTCCATGCGCGCACTTCTTTCACGCCCGCTGTGAAGTAGGTTTGCAGGTTCAGCAACTGATAACCGGCGCGAATAACGCGGTTCAGACCCGGCTCTTCAATGCCCAGTTCGGCCATAAATTCTTCGCGGTCTGCATCGTCGAGTTCAGCGATATCGGACTCAACTGCCGCACACACGGCAACGACAACAGAACCTTCGGCATCGGCGATTTCGCGCACTTTATCGAGGTAGGGGTTATTTTCAAAACCGTCTTCGTTAACGTTCGCGATGTACATGGTCGGCTTGAGCGTCAGGAAGCTCAGGTATTTGATCGCGGCTTTGTCTTCTTCGGTCAGGTTTTTCAGCGCACGCAGCATGCCTGCGTTTTCCAGTTGAGGCAGACATTTTTCCAGCGCCGCCAGCTCTGCTTTCGCGTCTTTATCGCCGCCTTTGGCTTTTTTCTGTACGCGATGAATAGCGCGCTCACAGGTGTCCAGATCAGACAGCGCCAGCTCGGTATTAATAACCTCGATATCATCCGCCGGATCCACTTTATTATTCACGTGAATGATATTGTCGTTCTCAAAGCAGCGTACCACATGACCAATGGCTTCGGTTTCGCGAATGTTGGTCAGGAACTGGTTACCCAGCCCTTCACCTTTGGATGCGCCTTTAACCAGACCGGCGATATCCACAAACTCCATCGTGGTTGGCAGAATACGCTGCGGCTTGACGATCTCCGCCAGCTTGTCCAGACGCGGATCGGGCATCGGTACGACACCGGTGTTCGGCTCAATAGTACAGAAGGGGAAGTTTGCCGCTTCAATACCTGCTTTGGTGAGCGCGTTGAACAGGGTGGATTTACCTACGTTGGGCAGGCCAACGATACCGCATTTGAATCCCATGATGTGATTACCTTAATTTCTGAATAATCAATCCGTTATATAAAACAGATTGCATAAAAGTTAATAACTTTGCCTATTATACACGTAACCGTTGTATCGCGCGGCAAAAATGCCAGAGGGCGCGTGTTACTGGGCCTTAAAGGCGTGCAGACGGTTGGTTGCTTTTGTCAGGCCGTCTTTCAGCCAGATTTCCGTGCAACGTGCCGCTTCATCTACCGCTTCGTCAATCAATTTCTGTTCAGAAACAGGCGGTTTACCCAGCACAAAACCGACAACTTTGTTTTTATCGCCCGGATGACCAATTCCCACGCGCAAACGGTGGAAATTGGGGTTATTGCCCAGTTTACTGATAATGTCTTTCAACCCGTTGTGGCCGCCATGACCGCCGCCCAGTTTAAACTTCGCCACGCCCGGCGGTAAGTCCAGTTCATCATGGGCAACCAGGATTTCGTCCGGGTTGATGCGATAAAAGGTTGCCATCGCGGCAACGGCCTTGCCGCTGAGATTCATAAAAGTCGTGGGGACCAGCAGACGCACATCTTCGCCCGCCAGATTAATCCGTGAGGAATAGCCAAAAAACTTCGGTTCTTCACGTAGCGGGGCGCGGCAACGTTCAGCCAGCAGATCGACGTACCAGGCGCCTGCATTATGGCGTGTCGCGGCATATTCCGCGCCGGGATTTGCCAGCCCGACAATCAGTTTAATCGTCACTTTTTCTTCCTGACCAGGTCAATATCTGGCGCGTAGTTTACGTCGTGCGGCGCGTGATGACAAAGTTCTCAGGACGAAACGGGGAAAAGGGCAATGATTACCCATTTGAACCATTAGAAATACAACTAGTTCAGAGGGTTATTTGTAAATATATGTGGTCTTAATATGTGTAATTGTGATCCTGGGCGCAATCGCCATAACCCCCCCTGTCTATACTTTACCCACAAGCATTGGGGTTATTCCCTTTCAACCCATCGTTCCGGAGGTGACACCATGAAACGCAAAAACGCTTCGTTACTCGGTAATGTGCTTATGGGCCTGGGGTTAGTCGTGATGGTAGTCGGCGTGGGTTACTCTGTTCTGAATCAGTTGCCGCAGCTTAATCTGCCGCAGTTCTTCGCCCACGGCGCCATTCTCAGCATTTTTGTCGGCGCAGTACTCTGGCTTGCAGGCGCGCGTATTGGTGGCCATGAGCAGGTCTGTGATAAGTACTGGTGGGTACGCCATTACGACAAACGCTGCCGCCGTGACGGACACGGTCATAGCTAACGTAAAGCAACACAAACAAGCGGTTTCCTCAGGAAGCCGTTTTTTTTGGCTTTTTTCTTGACCCTTACGTAACGTTAGGCCCGAGAGTGGCAGTCAAGGGGAAGAAAAGGAGCCGTTATGTTAATTCAAGCTGGTGAACTGGCACGTCGTGCCGGGATCACTGTCCGTACACTGCACCACTACGAACATATCGGTCTACTTACGCCTTCATCCCGAAGTGCTGCCGGTTACCGTTTATACAATCTCGCTGACGTCAAACGCCTGCATATGATTCAGGTACTGGCGAAGGCGGGTATGACGCTGGCAGCTATCAAGGATTACCTGGCGCGGGAGACGCGTCCGCTTCACATTCTTCTCGATGAACAAATCAGCTTGCTTGATGCGCAAATGCGCACGATCCAGACGTTGCGCCAGCAACTGCTGATGTTAAAGCGTGGAATGGAAAGCGGGTCTGAACCTGACCTGGAGTCCTGGTTACTGACACTGGAGTTAACGAATATGTATAACCGTTGGTTTAGTGCTGAGGAATTGCGCGACCTACCGTTTGCCGCGCATGACGAAGAGCGCAGCCTTGTATGGGCGAACATGGTGGCGGAAGCCAAAGCGCTGATGGCGCAGGGGTGCCCGGTTGATGATGAAAAGGCGATGGATCTGGCAACGCGCTGGATGACGCGCCTGGAGGAGGATACTGCCCGCAGGCCGGAGTTTTTGACCCGGCTCAATGAGATGCACCTGGTTGAGCCGCAAATGCGTGAACAGACCGGAATTGATGATGCGACAATTAATTTCATCACCCGCAGTTTCGGCGAAAGCAAACTGGCTATCTGGCAGCGCTATCTGACGCCAGAAGAGATGGCATTTACCCGCGCGCATTATTTTGACCGGATGATGGAGTGGCCGCCGTTAGTCAGTCGCGTTCGCCAGGCGGCACTCGAGGGGCTTGACCCGCAGTCAGAAGAGGCGCAGGCGCTGGCAAACGCCTGGCTGGAGCTGTTCCAGTCCTATGCCGGAACCGATCCGCAAACCCAACAGAAGTTTCGCCTGTCGATGCAGCAGGAGCCGCATCTCATGAAAGGAACCTGGGTGACGCCAGACCTGCTGCAATGGCTGCAGCAGGCGGTAGATGCCCTGATGCGCAAGCGCTACGGGGCATCGGGTTCATCATAAATCCGCTAACGCGGCGTCACGGTTTGGCCAGAACGAAAACCGGCCCGCAATGGGTTTGATACCCGCTCGCGCCATGGTGCGCAGCGGCTGAAACTCCAGATTGCTGACGCGCAACTCGGTGCCTTCCGGCAGGCGATTGACAAAACGCTGGAAGGCATCGAGCCCACCCGCATCAAGCAGCGGTACCGCATCCCACTTGAGCACCACGACCCGTTTGCCTGCAATCCGCGATTCCAGTTCGGTGAACAGACCGTCGGCGGCGGCGAAAAACAGCGGGCCAATCACACGCAACACCAGAATATCGTCCGCCACGTCTACATTGACAGGCGACAGACGGGTCATGCGCGCGATACGGCGCATAAACAGTAGTGATGCCAGAACGATACCCACGCTAATGGCGATAACCATATCGAACAACACGGTCAGCGACATACAAATCAGCATGACGATAATGTCGTCTGTCGGCGCGCGACGCAGCAGGTTTACCACTTTATGCGCTTCACTCATGTTCCAGGCCACCATCAGCAGCAGCGCGGCCATGGCGGAAAGCGGCAGCCAGGAGAGCAGGGGCGCGAGCACCAGCAGGGCAAGGATCACCAGAACCGCGTGAATAATGGCGGAGACCGGGGACGATGCTCCGGCGCGGACGTTGGCCGCTGAACGGGCAATCGCCGCCGTAGCGGTGATGCCGCCAAAGAAAGGCGCGACAATATTCCCAAGCCCCTGACCTATCAACTCGCTATTGGCTTTATGGCGTGTTCCGGTCATGCCATCAAGCACAACCGCGCAGAGCAGAGACTCAATGGCCCCCAGTAACGCCATCGAGAACGCGGCGGGCAGCAGCGCCTGCAGAGAGGCCCAGCTCAGGGTGAAGCTCGAACCCGGCAAATCCCAGGGCAACACGAGCTGTGGCAGCAATTGTGGAATACCGTTGCCTTGTGAACCGTCTGCCAGTACGTAGTGAAATTGAGAGCCAATGGTGGCGACATGACCACCCACCAGATTAACCACCGCCATCACGGCACAACCGGCAAGCAGTGCCGGTAAATGCCCCGGCAGGCGAATGCGCAGACGAGGCCACAAAATCAGGGTGCCGAGGGTAACGACACCGATGGCCGCATCACCGAGGTTAATACTCGGCAGTGCCATTGCCAGCGCGCCGACTTTTTGCAGGTAATGTTCCGGCATATGGGCAACCTGCAAACCAAGGAAATCTTTTATCTGCATGGTACCGATGGTAATCCCGATACCTGACGTAAAGCCCAGCGTGACGGAAACGGGAATATATTCGATCAGGCGCCCAAAGCGGGCGAGGCCAAACAGAATCAAAAAGACGCCTGACATCAGCGTCGCTACCAGCAGCCCACCGAGACCAAATTGCTGCGATACAGGATAGAGAATGACGACGAAAGCGGCGGTAGGGCCGGAAACGCTATAGCGCGACCCCCCGGTCAGTGCGATGACGATACCGGCGACAGCGGCGGTATAAAGCCCGTACTGCGGCGCAACGCCGCTACCAATGGCCAGGGCCATGGCCAGCGGAATGGCGATGATGCCAACCGTCACCCCGGCAATCAGGTCGCGCGTGAAACGCGCCAGGCTATATTTTTCCTTCCAGCAGGCCTCAATAATGGCGCTGAATGGCATGACGTGTGGAGAAAAGAGTCTTTTCACAGAAGAGTAATCCCTGGTCAAATATCACCAATACAAATTTGTATGCGCAATGTTTATTAGTCATACAAATAAAACACAGGAATAAAAAAACCCGCCGTAGCGGGTCTTTGTGCCGATTCCAATCAATGTTCGAACATTGCGGAAATGGATTCTTCGTTGCTGATGCGACGAATCGCTTCGGCCAGCATGCCAGACAGAGTCAAGGTACGCACGTTTGGCAGCGATTTGATTTCATCCGTCAGCGGGATGGTGTCACAAACGACCACTTCATCGATAACGGAGTTGCGCAGGTTGTTTGCCGCATTACCAGAGAAGATCGGGTGAGTCGCGTAAGCAAACACGCGTTTAGCACCGCGCTCTTTCAGCGCTTCTGCTGCTTTACACAGCGTACCGCCGGTGTCGATCATGTCATCAACCAGCACGCAGTCACGGCCTGCGACGTCACCGATGATATGCATAACCTGAGAAACGTTCGCACGCGGACGACGTTTATCAATGATAGCCATATCGGTATCGTTAAGCAGTTTTGCGATAGCGCGAGCGCGAACAACGCCGCCGATATCCGGAGAAACCACAATCGGGTTATCCAGATTAAGTTGCAGCATGTCTTCCAGCAGAATAGGGCTACCGAATACGTTATCAACCGGCACATCAAAGAAGCCCTGGATCTGCTCAGCGTGCAGGTCGACGGTGAGGACGCGGTCAACGCCTACGCTGGAGAGAAAATCTGCGACAACTTTTGCGGTGATAGGTACACGTGCGGAGCGCACGCGGCGGTCCTGACGGGCATAACCAAAATAAGGAATAACAGCGGTGATACGGCCTGCAGAAGCACGGCGCAGGGCATCAACCATAACAACCAATTCCATCAGGTTGTCGTTCGTTGGAGCACAAGTGGACTGGATGATGAAAATATCACCACCGCGTACATTTTCATTAATTTGTACGCTGACTTCGCCGTCGCTAAAGCGACCTACAGCGGCGTCGCCGAGTGAAGTGTACAGGCGGTTGGCAATACGTTGTGCTAGTTCCGGGGTGGCGTTACCAGCAAAAAGCTTCATATCAGGCACGAGAAGAACCTCAGGCATGCGTCCATTGGTGGATAGAATAAGCCATAAATGTGCGGTTCAGACATAATTCTATCCATGCGGTGTATTAAAGAGCGCGATGCAACGTCTGGAACAAGTGACGTTGTCACCGGGACTCAGCTTGCCCGGCGAGGGCGCTGGCGAGAGGCGAGAGGTTTACACCTCGTGCGACAAAACCGCGCAGCCATGCCGGGGCTTGCTCTAACACCTGAAGAGCAGCAGACTCTGTGTCAAATTCAGCAAAAACACAGGCCCCTGTGCCAGTCAGGCGCGACGGCGCGTATTCTAGCAGCCAGGTAAGCGCCTCATCAACCTTACGAAAACGTTTTCTTGCGATAACCTCGCAATCGTTGCTGAATTCACATTTTAGTAACGTTTCTATTGACCGCTTTGGTGTATTTCTCGGCAATTCCGGATCGCGGAAAATGGTCGGGGTGGGGATGCTGACGCCAGGATGGGCGACCAGATACCATTTCTCTTCGGGTTCCACGGGGGTAAGTATCTCGCCGACACCTTCGGCAAACGCCGCGTGGCCCCGGACAAAGACTGGTACATCCGCCCCCAGTGTTAATCCCAGTTCTGCCAGCTCATCAACCGATAAACCGCAATGCCACAGATGATTGAGCGCAACCAGCACCGTAGCCGCGTTTGAGGAGCCCCCGCCCAGACCGCCGCCCATCGGCAGGCGTTTGTCTATCTGGATATCCGCGCCGCTGCCAGCAGGCAGGCGACCCGTCTTTTGCGCCTGCTGCATCAACAGACGGGCTGCGCGCACGATCAGGTTTTCTTCATCCGGCACCCCTTCAATAGGTGTTAGCAACCGAATAACGCCATCTGTTCGCGGTTCAAAGCTTAAGGTGTCACCGTAATCAAGAAACTGAAACAGGGTTTGCAGCGTGTGATAACCATCAGCCCGTTGCCCGGTGATGTACAAAAACAGATTGAGTTTTGCCGGTGCGGGAAAGCGCGTCATCATTTCGCAATCCAGTTATCCATTTTGAGCTTAATACGCTGTCCGCCATCGCTTAGCTCAAGACTGGAGGGCAGGGCTGGCTTCGTATTGCTGTCATAACCGCCGTACACCACTTTCCAGTTTTTGCCCCCCTGGCTGTAGTTAAGCTCGCTGAGGCGATACTGGTCGTCAAGCTTGTAGTCGGTCGCGTCGCCGGGCAGGCCCAGAATCCACTGACGCAGACTGTTCAATGGAATCGGCATACCGGTCAGTTTGCCAATCATCTCTTCCGCATCGGTGGAGGTATAGTGCTTGCCTTTGTTGTCGACTAGCTCTACTGCGCCAGGCTGGGCGTTGAGTTCCAGCTCCGTGCTGCCCAACGGGTTTGTCAGCAGCAGGCGATAGCGATCCTGCCCGGTCTGTTGCCAGAAAAAGCGGGCATAGACTTTCTGCTCATCGGAGATAAAGGCGAAAGCGCCACGTGTCTGAAACTGGTTCAATTTGCTGACGTCTTGCTGATGTTGACGCCACTGAGGGGCATCCGGACTCTGGCCCGGCCCTTTAGGCGCATTGAGGGTACAAGCAGTCAGTACGAGGCTAGCCAGCGGCAGCAAACGAATAAGGCGAAAGTCCGGCAAAGTCATAATGATGACGAATCCTTGAGGTGCGTTGCAGTAAATATTCTTAATGCTAGCGCCGGGCAGTGATAGCGTCTACGTTCAAGTTGTCTTAAATCATTAAATTACCGATTACTCCAAAAGGGGGCGCTCTCTTTTATTGACCTCGCGCATCCTGTATGATGCGCACAGTCTAACCTTATCAACGTTGGTACTATTCCCACTCACATGACTCTTCTGGCGCTCGGCATCAACCACAAAACGGCCCCCGTTTCGTTGCGAGAACGTATTACGTTTTCGCCGGATACGCTTGACCAGGCGTTAGACAGCCTGCTGGCGCAGCCGATGGTGCAGGGTGGTGTGGTGTTGTCAACATGTAACCGTACCGAGCTTTATTTAAGCGTTGAAGAGCAGGAAAACCTCCATGAATCGCTGGTTCGCTGGCTGTGTGATTACCATCAGATCAGCGAAGAAGAGTTGCGTAACAGCCTTTACTGGCACCACGATAACGACGCCGTCAGCCATTTAATGCGCGTGGCGAGCGGGCTGGACTCGCTGGTACTGGGCGAACCGCAGATCCTCGGCCAGGTGAAAAAAGCGTTTGCGGATTCTAACCGCGGTCATCTGAAAGCAAGCGAACTCGAACGCATGTTCCAGAAATCGTTCTCCGTCGCCAAACGCGTGCGCACGGAAACCGATATCGGCGCGAGCGCGGTTTCTGTCGCCTTTGCTGCCTGTACCCTGGCGCGCCAAATCTTTGAATCACTCTCGTCGGTCAGCGTCATGCTTGTCGGTGCGGGGGAAACTATCGAACTGGTGGCACGTCATTTGCGCGAGCATAAAGTGCAGAAGATGATCATCGCCAACCGTACTCGTGAACGTGCGCAGGTTCTGGCAGATGAAGTAGGGGCGGAAGTGATTTCCCTGAGCGATATCGATTCGCGCCTGAAAGATGCCGATATTGTTATCAGTTCTACCGCCAGCCCATTGCCGATCATTGGTAAAGGCATGGTTGAGCGGGCAATGAAGGCGCGCCGCAACCAGCCAATGCTGCTGGTGGATATTGCCGTTCCGCGCGATGTCGAGCCGGAAGTGGGTAAACTGGCGAACGCCTATCTCTACAGCGTTGACGATCTACAAAGCATTATTCAGCACAACCTCGCGCAGCGTAAAGCGGCGGCGGTGCAGGCTGAAACTATCGTTGAGCAGGAAACGAGCGAATTTATGGCCTGGCTGCGCGCGCAAAGCGCCAGCGAGACAATTCGTGATTACCGCAGCCAATCTGAGCAGATTCGTGATGAATTGACTGCCAAAGCGCTGGCCGCCCTTGAACAGGGTGGCGACGCACAAGCCATTATGCAGGATCTGGCCTGGAAACTGACCAATCGCCTGATCCACGCACCAACCAAATCTCTTCAGCAGGCCGCCCGTGACGGGGATGATGAGCGCCTGCATATTCTGCGCAACAGCCTCGGGCTGGAGTAGCACAACAATCTCTAATAACAGGGTGCATTTACGCCTATGAAGCCTTCTATCGTTGCCAAACTGGAAGCCCTACACGAGCGTCATGAAGAAGTTCAGGCGCTGTTGGGTGACGCGCAAACCATCGCCGATCAGGAGCGATTCCGCGCCTTATCCAGGGAGTATGCGCAACTAAGCGACGTATCGCGCTGTTTTACTGACTGGCAACAGATTCAGGAAGATATCGAAACCGCACAAATGATGCTCGATGACCCGGAAATGCGCGATATGGCGCAGGAAGAGTTACGCGATGCAAAAGAAAAAAGCGAACAACTGGAACAGCACCTGCAAATTCTTTTGCTACCTAAAGATCCTGACGATGAGCGCAGCGCCTTCCTGGAAGTGCGTGCCGGGACCGGCGGTGATGAAGCGGCGTTATTCGCAGGTGATCTGTTCCGCATGTATACCCGTTATGCCGAGTCGCGTCGCTGGCGTGTAGAGATCATGAGCGCCAATGAGGGCGAGCATGGCGGCTATAAAGAGATCATCGCGAAAGTGAGCGGCGAAGGCGTTTACGGACGGCTGAAATTTGAGTCCGGCGGCCATCGCGTACAGCGTGTTCCGGCAACCGAATCTCAGGGACGTATCCATACCTCTGCCTGTACCGTTGCGGTAATGCCAGAATTGCCGGAAGCCGAACTGCCGGACATCAACCCGGGCGATCTGCGCATTGATACCTTCCGTTCATCCGGCGCGGGTGGGCAGCACGTTAACACCACCGACTCCGCGATTCGTATTACCCACTTGCCGACAGGCATCGTGGTGGAGTGTCAGGACGAACGTTCTCAGCATAAAAATAAAGCCAAAGCCCTGGCCGTTTTGGGTTCGCGTATTCGCGCGGCGGAAATTGCCAAACGCCAGCAGGCGGAAGCCTCAACGCGTCGAAATCTGCTGGGTAGCGGCGATCGCAGCGATCGTAACCGCACCTATAACTTCCCGCAGGGGCGTGTGACCGACCACCGTATCAACCTGACAGTCTACCGTCTGGACGAGGTGATGGAAGGCAAGCTGGATATGCTGATTGAGCCGATTGTGCAGGAATATCAGGCCGACCAACTGGCAGCGCTCGCCGGACAGGATTGATGGACTATCAACACTGGTTGCGTCACGCGATAAATCGACTTTCGCACAGCGACAGCCCGCGGCGGGATGCGGAGATTTTGCTGGGCTTTGTGACCGGAAAAGCGCGCACCTTTATTCTTGCTTTCGGCGAAACTGCGCTTTCGGACACTGAGCTCGCGCGGCTTGATGATCTGCTGGCCCGCCGTGAACAGGGTGAGCCGGTCGCGCATCTTGTGGGGGTACGCGAGTTCTGGTCGTTGCCGCTGTTTGTCTCGCCTGCGACGTTGATTCCGCGCCCGGATACCGAATGTCTGGTTGAGCAGGCGCTGAACCGTCTGCCGGAACAGCCGTGCCGAATCCTCGATCTGGGCACCGGCACCGGCGCTATCGCGCTGGCGCTGGCCAGTGAACGTCCGGATTGCCAGATTACGGCGGTCGACGTCATGCCTGATGCCGTCGTCCTGGCTCTGCGTAACGCGGAACATTTAGGAATAACGAACGTTTCGGTGCTGACCAGCCACTGGTTTAGCGCCCTTGAAGGGCAGCCGTTCGACCTGATTGTCAGCAATCCGCCTTATATTGATGAGCAGGACCCTCATCTTGCCATGGGGGATGTGCGTTTCGAGCCGCGTTCTGCACTGGTTGCGGCACAAGAAGGACTTGCGGATCTGGCGTGGATAATCGCACAATCAAGGCGTTTTTTGCGCCCTGGTGGCTGGCTGCTGCTGGAACACGGCTGGCAGCAGGGTGAAGCGGTACGTGCGCTGTTTGGCGAACAAGGATATGTGCAGGTGGAAACCTGCCGGGATTATGGTGATAACGAGCGTCTGACGCTCGGGCGCCTGCCGCAACAGGAGTAACAGGGAATGAGTGCGTTCACGTTTCTGATAAGCCTGCATTTGACCACGGTGGTTCTGACCATTAGCCTGTTTGTGCTGCGATACTGGTGGCGCTTTACGGGTGATCCTCGCGCACAGGCGCGCTGGGTACGGGTTGTGCCCCATGCAGTGGACACGCTGTTATTGCTCAGCGGCCTCGGGCTTATCGTTGTAACGCGCTATATCCCATTTACTGCTAATGGCGCATGGCTGACGGAAAAGCTGTTTGGCGTTATCATCTACATCGTTTTGGGTTTCATTGCGCTGGGACGACATCGTCCGCGCAGCCAGCAAACGGGGTTTATTGCGTTTTTGCTGGGGCTGGTGGTGCTGTACATCATCATTAAACTCGCCGCCACAAAGATACCGATACTGGGGTAAGACATGCGGTCGTTAGCCGATTTCGAATTTAACAAAGCACCATTGTGCGATGGAATGATCCTGATATCTGAATTGATTCGTGATGATTTTCCCTCGCAGTTCGTGCACGACGAACTTGAGCGTCTGATCCGTCTGGCGCGTGAAGAAATAAGTGAGGCTCAACCGCAGGACTTGCAACTGGAGAAACTCCTTGAGCTGTTTTACGGCGAATGGGGTTTTAAAGACACCCGCGGTGTGTACCGTCTGTCGGATGCGTTGTGGCTGGATAAAGTCCTGCAAAACCGTCAGGGTAGCGCGGTGTCACTGGGCGCCATTCTGTTATGGGTTGCCGGGCATCTGGATATTCCGCTGATGCCGGTGATTTTCCCGACGCAGCTCATTCTGCGCGCTGAGTGGCTGGATGGGGAAATGTGGTTGATCAACCCCTTTAATGGCGACACGCTGGACGAGCATACGCTGGACGTCTGGCTTAAGGGTAACATCAGCCCTGTGGCTGAGCTATTTAATGAGGATCTCGACGAGGCAGATAACGCGGAAGTCATCCGTAAGCTGCTCGATACTTTGAAATCGGCGTTGATGGAAGAGCAACAAATGGAACTGGCTTTGCGTGCCAGTGAAGCCTTGTTGCAGTTTAACCCGGAAGACCCGTATGAGATCCGCGATCGTGGCTTAATTTATGCGCAACTCGAGTGCGATCATGTTGCGCTGCACGATCTGAATTACTTCGTAGAGCAGTGTCCTGAGGATCCCATTAGCGAGATGATCCGTGCGCAAATTAACACCATTTCGCACAAGCAAATTACACTGCACTAAACTGAATTAATAGACTGAATCTTGATAAGGGAATTATATGACACAAAAAGTGGTTAGCATTGGCGATATCAATGTCGCGAACGATCTGCCGTTTGTTCTGTTTGGCGGTATGAACGTGCTGGAGTCCCGCGACCTCGCGATGCGTATTTGTGAGCACTACGTAACTGTTACCCAGAAACTGGGTATTCCGTACGTGTTCAAAGCCTCTTTTGACAAAGCCAACCGTTCCTCCATCAAGTCTTACCGTGGGCCGGGCCTGGAAGAAGGGATGAAAATTTTCCAGGAGCTGAAACAGACGTTCGGCGTGAAAGTGATCACCGATGTTCACGAAGCCAGCCAGGCTCAGCCCGTTGCTGACGTGGTTGACGTGATTCAGTTACCGGCATTTCTGGCGCGTCAGACCGACCTGGTCGAAGCGATGGCGAAAACCGGCGCCGTCATTAACGTGAAAAAGCCGCAGTTCGTAAGCCCTGGCCAGATGGGTAATATCGTGGATAAATTCCATGAAGGCGGTAACGATAAAGTTATCCTGTGCGACCGTGGCAGCAACTTCGGTTACGACAACCTGGTTGTCGATATGCTCGGCTTTAGCGTGATGAAAAACGTCTCTGGCAACTCGCCGGTCATTTTCGATGTGACGCACGCATTGCAGTGCCGCGACCCGTTTGGCGCCGCCTCTGGTGGCCGTCGTGCCCAGGTTGCTGAGCTGGCGCGCGCGGGTATGGCGACAGGCCTGGCCGGTCTGTTTATTGAGGCGCACCCGGATCCAGCCAACGCGAAATGCGATGGCCCATCCGCACTGCCGCTGGATAAACTGGAGCCGTTCCTGAAACAGATCAAAGCGATTGATGATCTGGTGAAAAGCTTCGATGAGCTTGATACCAGCAAGTAATTAATCGAGCCTTGCAAAACACCGTTCACCGTTGTGTGAACGGTGTTTTCACTTTCTGACGCCTTTCCAATGCCTCTTCTGTTTCCTTTCTTTTTACAAAATAACTCTCCGCTGTTTTAAATAATAATTTTCAACGTTTATTAACGTATGCATTTTTAGCGTGAATATCTGAAAATCGTGGTGTTTTTCCTAAAAATATAATTAAGTGAGTAGGCTTCCATATTCAGTCGCTTTTGCGCTAAGTGACTTTATTAATGAGGTATTTTTGTCTATATGGAATCGCATTGTTAATTATGTCGTATCCAGGAGCGTGGATTTTCTCTGGCGGTAGCTATGCTTTTTTGCGTGACGCTACTGGGATGGCATAAATAAACCAGCCTGGAAAATGGGAATTCACAGATTGTTGTGCTTGCCCGTCAGCAATAAAGGCAAGAATACATTGCATATTGCAAGGATGCAGGAGACACCGCATGAATGCGCTCAGTTTTGACCACTCCCACCACAAATTAAAAATCCGTGGCCTGAGCAGCCCGCCTGGTGTGCTCTCCTTTGAAGGCCGCGAGCATCTGAGCCAGCCGTTCTGTTACGACATTCAGTTCACCAGCCGTGATAAAACCCTGGAGCCGGAAGCGGTGCTGATGCAGGACGGCGCGCTCAGCCTCTGCGCCCCGCCGGTTCAGGGGATGCCGGTACAGGTGCCGCTGCGCACCCTGTATGGCGTCATCACTGGCTTTAAACAGCTTTCCACCTCGCGCGATGAAACACGCTATGAAGTGCGCCTTGAGCCCCGGCTGGCGCTGCTCGCCCGCAGCCATCAGAACGCCATCTACCAGAACCAGAGCGTGCCGCAGATTGTCGAGAAAATCCTGCGTGAGCGCCACGGGATGCTCGGCCAGGACTTCGTATTCACCCTGACGGGGGAATATCCGTCGCGCGAACAGGTGATGCAGTTCGGCGAGGACGACCTGACGTTTATCTCCCGGCTGCTGTCGGAGGTGGGGATCTGGTTCCGGTTCAGTACCGACGTGCGGCTGAAAATCGAAGTCATTGAGTTTTATGACGACCAGAGCGGCTATGAACGGGGCCTGATGCTGCCACTGCGCCACCCTTCTGGGCTGAGCGACAGCGGCACGGAATCTGTCTGGGGGCTGAACACGGCATATCATGTGGTGGAAAAAAGCGTCACCACGCGGGACTACAACTACCGTGACGCGACCGCCGATATGACGTCGGCGTTTGATGCGACGGGCGGGGACAGCACCACCTGTGGCGAAGCCTGTCATTACGCGGACAACTTCCTGACGGCAGGCGACCCGGACACACCGGAAAGCGGGGCGTTTTACGCGCGTATCCGCCACGAACGTTACCTTAATGGCCGGGCCATTCTGCAGGGGCTGAGCACCAGCGCCCTGCTGATGCCGGGGCTGGAGATAAAGGTACCGGATGAAGACGCCCCGGCGGTGTTCCGCAGGGGCGCATTGATAACCGGGCTGACCGCCAGCGCGGCGCGAGACCGCAGTTATGAACTGACGTTTACCGCCATCCCGTATTCGGAACGCTACAGCTTTCGCCCGGCGCGCATCGCGAAGCCGGTGATGGCCGGAACGCTGCCCGCGCGGGTGACCAGCACAACGGCAAACGACATCTACGCCCATATCGATAAAGACGGGCGCTACCGGGTGAACCTCGATTTTGACCGCGAGACCTGGAAGCCGGGTTACGAGAGCCTGTGGGTGCGGCAGTCCCGCCCTTATGCAGGTGATACGTACGGACTGCACCTGCCGCTGCTGGCGGGCACGGAGGTCAGCATTGCGTTTGAGGGAGGCAACCCGGACCGGCCCTATATCGCCGGCGTGAAGCATGATTCCGCCCACCCCGACCACGTGACGATTCAGAACTACAGACGCAACGTGTTGCGTACCCCGGCAAACAACAAGCTGCGCCTCGATGACGAGCGCGGCAAAGAGCATATCAAAATCAGTACGGAGTACGGCGGCAAGAGCCAGCTCAATCTCGGCCATCTGGTGGATGCGGGAAAACAGCAGCGCGGGGAAGGTTTTGAGCTGCGCACGGACATGTGGGGTGCCATCCGGGCGAAAAAGGGGATATTCATCAGCGCCGACGGTCAGGAGCGGGCGCAGGGGCAGGTGCGGGAGATGGCGGCGGCGCTGGGGATACTGAGCGGTGCACAGTCGCAAATGGCGTCTCTGTCAGCGGATGCGGAAACGGCGAATGCTGACCCGGCAGACCTTGCGTCGCAGGTGACGTTGCTGGAGGAGCGTGTAAAAGAACTGACGCAGGCGGTGGTGCTGTTAAGCGGTCCGAAAGGCGTGACCCTGGCCAGCGGTGAATATATGCAACTGGCGGCGGCCAGAAGTCTCGAAATGAACGCTGGCAATAATGCCGATATTGGGGTGATGAAAAACCTGTTTATCGGTGTGGGGCAGGCCCTGAGTGTATTTGTACGCAAAGCGGGGATTAAGCTGTTTGCCAATAAAGGTGCGATCTCACTACAGGCGCAGAACGACCTGATGGAATTACTGGCGAAAAAATCGATAGAGATCACCAGTACGGAAGATGAGATCATTATTACCGCGAAGAAGAAAATCACGATCAACGGTGGCGGAAGTTATATTCGTCTGGATCCCTGCGGAATAGAAGCCGGTACGCAAGGTGAATATAACGTCAAGGCAGGATATTACGGGCGTAAGCCAGGAGCGAAAATTACGCCTGAGGTGATGGCATTTCCGATGATAAAAGAAACATGGGATGGTATACGGATAATTACAACGCGGCAGCGGAATGGTGATTCGTCACCTGTTGGCTTAGATTTTAAAATTAAGAGTGATAATGATTTGACATTATTCAGAGAGAAAACTTCTAATATTGATGGTAAGAGTTGCGTTTTTTCTGAGGAGAAATTTGAAAAAATGGATAGTTTATTAATTGGTAAGGAGAGTGATGAGTGGGTGTCTTATTCTTTTGAAGAGGATTTGCAGGGGAATGAAGAGTACTTATGAAATCCAGACTTGTTATTTCATTTAAAAATTCATTAATGGGGCCCTCTTCGGGTTTGAATTATAGGGTGACTGTTAACAATGTTAGTATTGATCAATCTACTGTGAAAGATACGAATTCTCCATTGGTATATGAGTTTGAAGAAATTAGTAGTGGTCGTGTTGTAATATTCAATAGCGAAGGTGTAAATGTCGAGATAAACAGAGGGAATTCATATCAGATTAAAATTGGTGTAATTGATATAAATAGCAATATCGAAAAAGAAGTTGGGGTTGAAACCTTGAATACAGGTAAGCAGCTAACAATGGTTATTGTATCGCCATGGACAAAAATATCAATTCAGAACATTGGGAGGGACGATTTTTCTGGAGGGTTTTATAATGTTGAATATAAAATAAATAAAACGGGTGAGATCAGGGAGCTAAAAATAGCAATAAAAGATATTCCCAGGAAAATTATAACAACTGCCCTTAAATACCGAGGGGATATTAAATGGGCTGGTACAACCAGTGTTGCATCAAGGCATCCGGAGCTGGGCGATGAGGTAACATTTGGATCAGGTACAAATAAGTGTAATATCTTCGTTAATGATGTTTTGACAGAATCGGGTGTTAAAGTCGCCTGGATTGAGCATGGTAAGTCAACAAATATTCCATTTTATAAACGATTAAGCCCTCCAACAGCAGGGGAATGGGCTAATAGTTCAAAGTTGCTTAATAGCTGGAGCGTGGAAAATACGCCAGAGCCGGGAGATGTTGGTGCCTACTCTTATAATTATAGTGATGCGTCAGGACATGTTGGAATTATTATTGCGGATGGTGTGACTATTTCAGCAGGCTGGAATAAGATCGAATTAAATGATTGTGGGTTTAGAGTTAAGTATAATACTGCCAGTGAACCATCTCAAGAGCATGATTTTACGATTTTTAGACGTTATAAAGGCATGTTAAGGTGATGAAAAAAAATACTAAATTTATACTCGGAGTTGTTCTTTTTTTGTTTGTGTATGGGTGTTTTTTTTATTTAAATGGAGAGGTGTGCTCTGAGAGTATGTATAGGATTTCAGAAAACAAAGAGTATTATAATCTAATCGGTCGGTACGCGGAAAAAAGAACTATAGTAGACAAGTATGGGGGGCGTGTTCTTCATGTTGTATCATGGAAAGATGCAACGAATGTTTATGATATATACTATGATGGTATCGCTCGGGAAATTAATGAGCGTCCAGAGTATTACCTTTATGATGTCTTGAAGGTTTTGTCTGGTGCTAATTATGATCAAAGTCAAAAGCTATACTCCATTCTTTTGATGCAACATCTTTCGATTGGTGATTATATTTGTTTGATGAGTGTTGCTAATGAGTCCTTTGAAAGTGGATATATTGATAAGGAAGTCATGCGGTTTGCTCTTTTCCCTGACCAAAATATAAAGAATGGGACGTCTGTTTATTACTGGTGGCTACCCGCCTGGAGGAGGCAATTTATCAAAAATGCATATAAGGTGGCAGATAAAGAATCTGTTGACGCTGTTTTAAATGGAAGTTGGTCATTAAATCTCATAATGCAGTAAGAGAGAATATCAATATGTTCATTTTGATTGTTGTGAAGTACAGTGCGGTGGTTTGTTCTGGTTAAATATTTTTATAAAAACCCGCTATATAACTTAATAAATTGAAAGTGAAATAAAGATATATGATTGTTCCGTATGTAAATAACAAATCATTTTATATCGGTAAGAAATTGTATAACAGGATATATAGAATTTTGCGCGGGTGGCTGATTTGTTCAAAATATGCTAATGATATGGCTGTGAACAGTTGAGGTATATGAAACTGGAGGTAGCGAAAATACTGAATGAAAATTTTCCTGTACTGCACTGGCAACTGATAAACAGATTTGAGTGCTCCTCAATTGGGGCCGCCGTCTGGAATGGTACCCGTACTGATAGTGCTGTGGAATATTGGTCAGGTTATCGGGGCAGGCTGCGTACGGCAGGATGTCAAAGGCAGGCTTTACGGCGATGGAATCAAAACTGATGGGCGCCTTTAAAAATCATGTTCAGCAGGAGGCCAAACGATGATGGCATCATTAGATACCGGGGGCGCAGTACGGGCGCAATCAACGATACCGTCGAAGGGCGTTCTGTTACTGACTGGATGGCTGACTATAAATCTGAGGTAAACCAGTACTGGCGGGGGCGACTTACTCCAATATCTATGGCACGGATGCCGCAGAGACGCCGCCTTTGATTTCTATCTTGATATCTATTTTATCTGGCTGGCAAAGCAATATTAACTCTACTGCACCGAGCTTAATCACCTGGGTGAGAAACTGTCGTGAGCGCGTCGTGAAAAGATAAGCGAGTATGGTCCGCTTGCAGGAACAGGGGTGAACCCGAATCGAAAATCTGAAGAGATAAAGGCGCAGATTGCTGAACTTAAATCACTCTGGGGATGGCTGGATGATGTCAAGCGTGTCGCCACCGGATTATCAAATGATTTTAATTACGGGCGACAAATGGATACTCGCATGGACAACCATAAAGAGATTTATTTTCCTGCATCGAGACGGGCTGAGCTGTTCCTCGATTTTTATCATAAGGCATGGAATGGCGAAAAACTCCCCGACATCACATGGCCAGGAATAAATACACTTCATGCTTATTTTGCTCATGATTTGCATACGGTAGATACAGGGGTTTCTATCAACGAAAGTTTCTTTCTGCGCCGTATGGCTGAATGTCCAAAACCACAATAAAAGAATAACAATAAAAGAATATAAGTTACTTGCTATCGCTGACCTGAAAAACCAGGCCAGCATAGCGTGCTAACAAGATCGGCTCATTACTGACTACAGACGCCCTTATTTGCATCAGGCAAAAATCGTCATCAAATAGGCCGCAAACAGTGCCAGATGTGCGGCGCCGTTAAGGACATTGGTGCGACCCGTTGAAAACGAAATATGGCACAGCATCAATGACGCCAGCATCACCACCAGCTCCGGTTTGCCCAGGCCAAACATCAAATCATTCCCGGTCACCCAGGCAATCAGCGTGACAACCGGTACGGTCAACGAAATGGTCGCCAGAACTGAGCCGAAGAACAGATTCATTGCGCGCTGCACCTGATTATTTAATACCGCTTTCAGGGCGCCCAAGCCTTCGGGAGAGAGAATCAACAGTGCAACCAGGAAGCCGGTAAAGGCAACAGGCGCATTCATTTCCGTCAGCAGATTTTCCAGCGGATTGGCATTCATCTTGGTGACCGCAATAACGGCAATCAGATGGACCAGCAGCCAGACGGTGTGCCAGCCGCTACTGTGCGCAGACGGTTTGCCGTGGTGCGGGTCATCATCGTCGCCGTCATCTTCGTGCTCATAAACGAACAGACTCTGATGCGTTTTCGTTTGAATCAGCAGGAATACGCCATACATAGCGGCAGAAATAAGGGCCACCAGTAATGATTGTCCGGTCGTGAAATTGCCGCCTTCTAAGGCCACCGGGAAGACCAGAACAATAATGGCCAGCGGGAAGAGGGCAATCATATATTGCTTGATGCCGAACAGGTTCACATATTGCGTGGCAAATTTCCGCCCACCGAGCAATAACGAGAAGCCAACCAGACCACCGCTAACGATCATAATGATGGAATAAAGTGTGTCGCGCATGAGCGTTGGCGCAGCATCGCCGGTTGCCATTAACGCAGAAATCAGACTCACTTCAAGAATAACGACAGAAAGGCTTAAAATTAATGAGCCATAGGGTTCACCGAGACGGTGAGCAAGAACATCGGCGTGGCGTACGACGCTAAATGCGCTGGCAAGAATCCCCACCAGGGCCAGAGCATTCATTCCGATTATCACTGGCAGCGACTGACTGTTTCCCCAATAAAGCAGGGCTGCCAGTGCCAGAACCGGGAAAATGAGCGAAGTCTCCTTGTGGCGGGTTTTAACCGCCTCGTGCGTTGTTGTCATTGTTGATCTCCAACCAGCAGGTATTTGTAATTATAGAAAGAAATTCAGGGCGCATAAAATAACAAACATTCGCCTTTCATTATCCCTTTTTTACGCTTTTTTACGTCATGCGAATTTTCTGCATTGAGATGAATATTTATAAACATTTAATGGAAAATATAGTTAATTAACAATGTAATGCCGTTGGAGTTTTGTCGAAAATCAAAATCGGTTGGATAAGACGGGAAGAATAAACCAGACTTAAGTTTTTGCTTAAGGAGGTATATACGATGCCCTATAAAACGAAATCAGACTTACCCGACAGCGTGCAACATGTCCTGCCTGCCCACGCCCAGGAAATCTATAAAGAAGCCTTTAATAGTGCCTGGGAGCAATATAAAGATAAAGACGATCGCCGCGGTGATGCCAGCCGCGAAGAGACCGCGCATCGCGTAGCCTGGGCGGCGGTAAAAAATGATTATGAAAAGGGTGACGATGATAAATGGCATAAAAAGCGATAACTCTCTGAAATAGTGAGCCACATTTTTATATTGTCAACATGATGAATCGCCCTTCGCCTTACGCCCTATAGAGTTCACTTGAAAACGGCCTGTGAATTGCATATCGTCATTGAAAAGCGCCAGGAAGGCAGCAGTAAAGTCGTCGCAAGGAAGCAGGCAGTGGCGGAGGTAGAAAGAGATGTTGACGCGTGATTTCTTGATGAAGGCAGATTGTAAAACGGCGTTTGGAGACATTGAGGAATCGCTGTTATGGTCGGCGGAGCAACGAGCAGCATCGCTTGCAGCGACGCTGGCTTGCCGCCCGGATGACGGCCCGGTATGGATTTTTGGTTACGGTTCGCTGATGTGGAACCCGGCTCTGGAATATGACGAGTCCTGTACCGGTACTCTTCCCGGCTGGCACCGCGCATTTTGTTTACGTCTGACGGCGGGACGCGGCAGCGCATGCCAGCCCGGACGTATGCTTGCACTAAAAGAGGGCGGGCGCACCACCGGCGTGGCCTATCGCCTGGCAGAATCCACCCTACACGAAGAGCTTTCCCTGTTGTGGAAACGCGAGATGATCACCGGCTGCTATTTGCCGAGCTGGCGCAAGCTGGAGCTTGACGACGGGCGTACGGTAAATGCGCTGGTGTTCATCATGGACCCGCGTCATCCGCTTTATGAGTCCGATACCCGCGCGCAGACCATTGCGCCGCTTATTGCCTCAGCGAGTGGCCCGCTGGGTACCAACGCGCAATATCTGTTCTCGCTGGAACAAGAGCTGATCAAACTGGGTATGCAGGATGATTGCCTCAACGAGCTGGTGGGAAGAGTGCGTCTGCTGCTGGAGGGAGAAAAACCAGGTCCGGAGATGCAACCTGGTTTCGCCTGAGTGTGATGCTAACTTATGCTGGAACGTAACTGATGGAATGTTCCAGCGACTGGCTGTGGCTATCGATCAGCACATTCCAGATGCCGCTATAAGGAACCGCCAGATACGCACTGGCACGATCCTGAACGCTTAACACATCAGTCTGACTTGCGGCCTGACTCTTTTCGCTCATCAGATGGATATGGCAGCTCTCAGAACAACGTACTACCACTGTATCCCCACCAAATAACTTCAAACTTGTTTTTACCAACGCCATTGTTTTAAACCCCGTATATATCGACAACGCACTCCCTGCGGGAAAATCCCGTGCGTGATTTTGTTCACAATTCACTCATTGCATAACACCAAAGGGAAGGGGTTCAGATGCTGACTTTGATCAAAAAATGGCGTAACGATTAAACAATAATGACAAAATTCGGCGGGGGATTATGTCGGCGCGTTAAATTCGGGGAAAAACGCGCCGACAGAAGATTAAATGCGGAAATGCCCCGCAGTTTCAGCAAGCTCGCCCGCTTGTTCCTGCAGCGCGCCTGCTGCGGCGGCTGACTGGATCACCAGTTCGGCGTTTTGCTGCACCATTCGGTCAAGATCGATGACCGCATGGTTAATTTCCTGGATACCTTTCATCTGCTCGTTCGTGGCGACGGTGATTTCACGCATAATGACCGAGACGCTGTCAATGCTGGAGACAATTTCCCCCATACTTTCCCCGGCCAGGCGCACGTAGCGGGAACCCGTTGCCACGCTGTCTGTTGTCGAATCAATCAACGATTTAATCTCTTTCGCCGCCTGCGCGCTGCGACTGGCAAGGTTGCGCACCTCGCCGGCAACAACCGCGAAACCACGCCCTTGCTCGCCTGCACGTGCGGCTTCGACCGAGGCGTTCAGCGCCAGGATATTGGTCTGGAAAGCGATCCCGTCAATCACGCTGGTAATATCCCCGATTTTGGCCGACGCCACTTCGATTGTCTGCATGGTTGAAATGGCCTGCGATACCACTTTGCCGCCGCGTGACGCCGCCTCAGAGGCGCTGTGCGCCTGTTCGTTGGCCTGAGCGGCGGAATCGGTTGACTGGGCGACGGAGGCGGTAATCTGCTCGACGGCACTGGCGGTCTCGCGAAGGCTGGATGCGGCCTGTTCGGTACGCCCTGACAGATCCTGGTTGCCTGTCGCAATCTCTTGTGCCGCCTGCTGAACAGAGTGGCTGGAATCGCGCAGTTTAACCATCACTACGGCGAGTTTATCGCTAAAGGCGTTAAATGCATGGGCGATTTGCGCCACTTCATCGTTACCCTGTTCCGGCAAGCGCTGCGACAGGTCATCTGTGCCGCTGCTAATTGCGTTCATCGCGTCACGAATGGTGATCAGGCGCTTGAGCATAGTGGCGACAATCCAGTGCATCAGGGCACCCGCCAGCACGACCAGTACAATCAGCGAAACGGCTGAGGCTTTTAATTGCGCACGCAGGCCCGCAGTGGCGTCTGCGCTGTCCAGTGCGACAACCAGCAACCAGTTGGTGCCGTTCACTTTGGTGGCAAGAAACGCTTTTTCCGCACCGGCAAAGAGGCCCGTGAGCGGTTTACCCGCTTGCAGATCGGCAAATTTTACTTCCCCGATGGCCTCGCCAAACGGTTTCAGCGTCAGTTTGCCATCGTTGGCGGCAATCACGCTGCCATCACTGTTAAGTAACAGTCCGCTGCTGTTTGGGGTGGGTTTAATACCCTGGACGTTGGCCACCACGCTGTCCATTGACACATCACCTGCGACCACCGCTTTAAGCGTACCGTTTTCTTTGACTGGTACCGCGAAGGTGACCACCAGTTTCCCGCTGCCTGCATCGACATAGGGTGCGGTGACTATCGGAGCATCCGCTTTGGCGGCCTGCTGATACCAGGGACGAATGGTCGGATCATAATCCGCAGGCACACCGTCCGGGTTTGAGAATTTGGCCGTTTTACTGGCGTACCCCACATAGACGTTGATAAAGCCGGCGGCCTGAGCAATCTGGGTGAACACCGGAACGGGGTCGTCGGTTAGGGCGACTTTCTGGAGAGAGGAGATGGCGGTCGTTTTACTGCTGACCCAGTCGCTGATAGCGAGGCTATGGCTGGAGCTGGTGCTGGTGAGGATGTCTTGCTGAGCGTCCTGATTATGCTGGCTGGTTACCTGGTAGTTAATAACGGTGTTAAGAAGAAGAGCAATAGCGAGACAGCCCGCCGTCGCCGCAATGATACGAGCGCGAATTGACCTGAACATATTTATGAGTACCTGCTGTGTTGTCTTTAATGCCTATCGGCAGCACAGCAGGCAAACTTGATGCCAGAGAGGCACCCATAAGAAAAAAGTATTAAAGAATGATGAATATTAGAAGGTCAGCACTTTATCTGCCGCCAGCGTCCACTGCGCCAGTTCGACCAGGGTGCCAATCGCCACGCCATCCACTAAGGGCAACGTCGTGATACCGCGCCCGTCGGTGCAGGTCTTACACAATTTCACCGGTACATTTTGCGCAGTAAGGATTTCCAGCATTTGCTGAATATTGTACCCCTCGGCGGGTTTTTGCCCACGCAGCCCGGCGGTCACCGCATCGGACATTAAAAACAGGCGTAAATCGAGGTCGGCTTCTTGCTCGCGCAGGGCGATGGCCAGACGCAGACTGTTAAATAAGGATTCACTGCCGTACGCCGCGCCGTTGGCGACAATCACGATCTTTTGCATCTTCACTCCTTCGATAGGGCATGGTTATTGCTTATTACTCTCCAGCAGACAGCCACGGAGAGTAAGCATGAATAATTATACTGATGCGACACCCGACGCCACCGACTGGTTTCGCTATGCGCGTCAGGTCCAGAAACAACAGCTTTACCAGCTCACCCAGCTTGGCGTGCTGGCGGGAAAAATCAGCCATCTGACCCATATGTTGCAGTGCGAACGCGGCGCATCGAATATCTGGCTGTGTTCAAAAGGGCAGCTTTACGCGCTGGAATGTCGTGCCAGCAGCGCCCTTGCCGATGAGAACATCACCCCGTTTTTACCGTTACTCGCCATGCTCAGGCCACTTGCCAGTAGCGCATTATGCCACCGTATTGCCGCCGCTGTTGGGTGTCTGGAACAACTTCCACAGTTACGCGAACAAATAAAAAACCAGCGTATTACGGCAGAACAGGCGATGGCGCAGTTCAGCCGTACCATTAGCCATCTGCTGAGCATTATTCCGCAGCTTAACGACAGCGTTGATGATCCCAGAATCGTTAAACATCTGGTGGCCCTCTACAGTTTTATGCAGGGAAAAGAGCTGGTAGGGCAAGAGCGCGCGCTGGGGGCGATTGGGTTTACCCAGGCGGCATTTAGCGATGCATTGCGCCAGTCGCTGGTGGACCGCATTGATAGTCAGCAACCCTGTTTTGAGGCCTTCCTGTCGCTTGCGGCGCCTGATGTCAGTGCGATATTTGCCCGCGAATGTACCGCCGGGCTGGAGATTGAACAGCTCCGTCGCCAGGCCTGCACCCGCGTGCCCCCCGCAGACGGCGGCGAAGGGGCGCTACGCTGGTTCGCACTGCAAACCCAGAGGCTGGAACATCTGCGTGCGCTGGAAGAGTTGCTGATCAATGAACTGATGCACACGACAGCGACCATGCTGGAGGAAGACGACGACGTTAATGTCAGTAGCTGGATTGAGGAAACGACGAGCGACCGCCTTTCCGCGCGGCTCGACAAACAGCTCTTACCCCTGGTGCGCCAGCAAGCCCGTGAACTGGAGCAGCTTAGTGCGCAACTGGCCTCATTACAGGATTCCATGGAGGAACGCACGCTGATTGATAAAGCGAAAAATATCCTGATGAATCACCAGAACATGAGCGAAGAGCAGGCCTGGCAATGTCTGCGCAAAATGGCTATGGACAAGAATCAGCGCATGGTCGAAATCGCCCGCGCGCTGCTCACTGTACGGGCATTATGGCCTCTAACACCTAAGGAGTAGTTGCACATTCTGCGGGCATTCCCTGCACATGTGCAGTGCGAAAACATCCTGAAAACAGGTGAAAAGCACGAAAAACAGCGGCTTGTAACCTGGCATAGTGGTTGCATTGTTAAGTGTGTAAATGAATACATTTGTGGCGGGGAACCAACGGCGGTTCACTGACCATACGGATAAAGGCGTCCATTGGTGCGAAAGCATCGACGGGCGCTTTTTTTTTGCTTCGGGAGTGGGTATGGGCGATTCATCGGTTTCACTAACGCGCAGGCGTTTTCTACAGGCAGGAGCAGCACTGGGCGGTGCGATGCTGATGCCCGGCCTGATGCAGTCCGCGTGGGCGGCAGGTTCCGACAAACCGGAACTGACTACTGTTCGTGTCGGGTTTATTCCGCTGACCGATTGCGCGCCGCTGGTCATTGCTGCCCTGAAAGGGTTCGATAAAAAGTACGGCATCACCCTGGTGCCAACCAAAGAGGCCAGTTGGGCGGCGGTGCGCGACAAACTGGTCTCCGGCGAACTGGACGCCGCGCACGTGCTTTATGGCTTGCTGTACGGGCTGGAACTCGGGATCGCCGGGAAAACCCAGTCGATGGCCAACCTGATGACCCTTAACCAGAACGGTCAGGGGATCACCCTTTCCAGCGACCTGCTGGATAAAGGCATCACCGATGGCGAGAGCCTGAAAAAACTGATTGGGCAGAGCGCCCCCGGAACATACACCTTTGCCCATACCTTCCCGACCGGCACTCACGCCATGTGGCTCTATTACTGGCTGGCGAGCGCGGGCATCAACCCCTTTACCGACATTCGCACGGTGGTCGTGCCGCCGCCGCAAATGGTGATGAACATGCGGATCGGCAACATGGTCGGTTTTTGCGTGGGTGAACCGTGGAACGCCCGCGCCATTAATGACCGCATCGGATTTACCGCTGCGACCAGCCAGTCCGTGTGGCCGGATCACCCGGAAAAAATTCTCGGCACGCGCAGCGCCTGGGTCGAACAAAACCCACATACCGCCCGTGCGCTGGTCTGTGCGGTGATGGAGGCATCCCGCTGGATTGATGCTTCCGATGATAACCGCCGGGAAACCGCCCGCATCCTCGCGCGTCGGGCGTGGCTTAACACCAAAGAGCAGTATCTGACCGGGCGCATGCTCGGTGAATACGACAACGGTGCGGGCAAGCGCTGGCAGGACGCGCACGCTATCCGCTTTTTCAATGACGGCCAGGTGAGCTACCCATGGCACTCCGACGGCATGTGGTTTTTAACCCAGTTCCGCCGCTGGGGGTTGCTAAAAAGCGCACCGGATTATGCCGCCATCGCCCGGCGCATTAACCGTATCGATATCTGGAAAGATGCCGCCACGGCTATCGGGGGCATTACTCCGCCTGCGCAGACCATGCGAACCAGCACACTGATGGATGGCACGCGCTGGGACGGTACCGACCCGGAGCAATACGCCAGACGCTTCGACATTCAACGAACAGGGGCCTGATATGAAACATCAACAGAACACACAGCGCGTTACGCCGCCGTCCATAGCTGGCGAAGTGATTACGCTGCCTCCGGTAAAAGTCCGCACCCGTAAGCCGGCCTTGTCGCGTAAAACTCGCGCGGTAGCCGAACGTGTTGTTCCCGCGCTGCTGGGGCTTGGGCTGCTGCTTATCGCCTGGGAACTGGCGGCAATCAACAGCAAAGGCTTTCCCACACCGCTCAGTACGCTGGATTCGGCAATGACGCTGTTTGCCGACCCGTTCTATCGGGATGGGCCGAATGACATGGGGATCGGCTGGAACGTACTGGCTTCATTGCAGCGCGTCGCCATCGGTTTTGGTCTGGCGGCGCTGGTGGGGATCCCGCTGGGTTTTATGATTGGCCGCTTTATCTTTCTGGCGCGGATGTTCAACCCGCTGATTGCACTGCTGCGCCCGGTCAGCCCACTGGCATGGTTACCGATTGGCCTGCTGCTTTTCCAGAAAGCGGAACCGGCATCAAGCTGGACCATTTTCATCTGTTCTATCTGGCCGATGGTGATTAATACCGCCGAAGGGGTGCGCCGCATTCCGCAAGATTACCTCAACGTGGCCCGCGTTCTGCAGTTGTCCGAATGGACGGTCATGCGCCGCATTTTGTTCCCGGCGGTGTTGCCCGCCGTGCTCACCGGCGTCCGATTGTCGATCGGCATCGCCTGGCTGGTGATTGTCGCCGCGGAAATGCTCACCGGCGGCCTGGGGATCGGTTTTTGGATCTGGAACGAATGGAACAACCTCAATGTGGAAAACATTTTAATCGCCATTGTCATCATCGGTGTGGTCGGTCTGCTGCTGGAGCAGGGGCTGATGCTGGTGGCACGTCGCTTTAGCTGGCAGGAGAAATAAGATGAGCAAAAAACCGATTATCCAGGTGCAGGCGGTGAGCCAGCGCTTTTCGACCGCGGGCGGTGAGTTTGTGGCATTGCAAAATGTCTCATTCGATATTCATGAAGGGGAAACGGTCAGCCTGATTGGTCATTCGGGCTGTGGGAAATCGACCTTACTGAATTTGATTGCCGGTATCACGCTCCCAACCGAAGGCGGTTTGCTGTGCGATAACCGGGAGATAGCGGGGCCAGGCCCCGAGCGCGCGGTCGTGTTCCAGAACCACTCTTTATTACCGTGGCTGACCTGTTTTGACAACGTGGCGCTGGCGGTGGATCAGGTGTTCCGTCGCACCATGCACAAAGCGGAGCGCCGCGAGTGGATTGAGCACAATCTGGAGCGGGTACAAATGGGCCACGCGCTGCACAAACGTCCGGGGGAGATCTCAGGCGGGATGAAGCAACGTGTCGGCATTGCCCGTGCTCTTGCCATGAAACCCAAAGTGCTGCTGATGGATGAACCTTTTGGCGCGCTCGATGCGTTAACCCGCGCCCACCTGCAGGATGCGGTCATGCAGATCCAGCAGTCGCTGAACACCACCATCGTGCTGATCACCCATGATGTGGACGAGGCGGTGCTGCTTTCTGACCGGGTACTGATGATGACCAACGGCCCGGCGGCAACCGTCGGTGAAATCCTTGACGTCAATCTGCCGCGTCCGCGTAACCGGGTGCAACTGGCTGATGACAGCCGTTATCACCACCTGCGCCAGCAGATCCTCCATTTCCTCTATGAAAAACAGCCGAAAGCGGCCTGAGGTGAGTGAGATGACCCTGCGACTGTTAATCATTGGCAACGGCATGGCGGCCACCCGCCTTGTCGAAAAACTCAGCGAATCGGCTACCGACCGCTATGCCATCACGATGATTGGCGACGAGCCGGGCCATGCCTATAACCGCATCCAGTTATCACCGGTGCTGGGTGCAGAAAAAGCGTTCAGCGACACCGTCCTGCACGATGCGCAGTGGTATAAAGCGCGCGGCATCAGGGTACTGACGGGGGAGACGGTCACCCAGGTTGATGTGTCGGCGCGTCGGGTCATTACCACCCAACGCGAGTTGACCTGGGATGAACTGGTGTTTGCCACCGGATCGACGCCCTTTATCCCGCCCGTACCGGGCCACGACTTACCGCATGTCCATGGCTTTCGCCGTATCAGCGATGTGCAGGCCATTCTGGCAGGCAGTGGGCCGGTGGTTGTCCTCGGCGGTGGCGTGCTGGGGGTTGAAGCGGCTGCGGCGCTGCGCCGTCATGGTGACAACGTCACGTTGGTGAACCGCGGCGAATGGCTTATGGAGCAGCAGCTTGACGCACAGGCCGGGGGGCTGCTGGCAGCGCATCTGCGTGAGCGCGGCATTGACTGCGAACTCTCTGCCAGCATCCGCTGTATTACACCCGATAGCGTCACGCTGACCAACGGCCGCGTTTTGTCGGCAGGTCGCGTGGTAATGACCACCGGCGTGCGCCCGGCGATAACCCTTGCCCAGGCCAGCGGTATTCCCTGTGCCCGTGGCATCGTGGTGGACGGGCAGTTGCGCAGTGCGGTCGCCGGGGTGAGCGCCCTCGGTGAATGCTGTGAAATTGCCGGACAAACCTGGGGGCTGGTGGCCCCTTGTTTGCAGCAGGCGGAGATTCTCGCTGCGCGTCTGCTCGGCACGCCTGAGGCAGACTTTCACTGGCAGGCGGGCGGGCTGCGACTGAAAGTGACCGGCATCGACCTGTTCAGTGCCGGGGACGTGCAGGCGCGTGATGGCGATGACATCTGGACCAGCCTCGATCCCCTCAGCGGCCATTACCGTCGCCTGCTGGTGCGGGAAAACAGACTGTGCGGCGTACTGCTGCTGGGCGATTGTGCCAGTGCGGCTGCACTCACCGAACGATTAAATACGCCGGAACCGCCGCAGGCGGGCTGGCTTTTTGACAGCTTTACAGCGCAGCCAGCGGCTGCCGGGATCCCAAAGATGACAAAACCTACTCTGGTTGTGGTTGGACACGGTATGGTCGGCCACCATTTTTTAGAACAGTGCGTGAGCCGCAACTTGCATCAGGCCTATCACATCGTGGTATTCGGCGCGGAGCGTTATGCCGCCTACGATCGCGTGCATTTATCCGAGTACTTTGCCGGACGCAGCGCGCAGTCGCTCTCCATGGTCGAGGGGGATTTTTTCGACCAGTACGGCATTGAGCTGCGTCTCAACCAGACCATCACCGATATCGACCGCGCGTTGCAGGTGGTGCGGGATGCCCAGGGGCATGAAACGCGCTGGGATAAACTGGTGCTGGCAACCGGTTCATACCCGTTTGTGCCGCCGGTTCCGGGGCACGATGCCCGTGGCTGTTTTGTCTATCGCACCCTGGATGACCTGGATGAGATTGCCGCGCGTGCGAAAAACGCCACGCGTGGCGTCGTGATTGGCGGCGGGCTGCTGGGGCTGGAAGCGGCGAATGCGTTAAAACAACTGGGGCTGGAAACCCACGTGGTGGAGTTCGCCCCGGCGCTGATGGCCGTTCAGTTGGATGAACAGGGCGGCGCTATGCTGCGCAAGAAAATCACCGCGCTGGGGGTGCAGGTTCATACCAGCAAGGCGACCCGGGAAATCGTGGCGAATGGCGACACGCTCACCCTCAACTTTGCCGATGGTGAGAGCCTGACGACCGACATGGTGGTGTTCTCCGCCGGCATTCGCCCGCAGGATGCGCTTGCCCGCAGCGGGGCGTTGGACCTGGGGGAACGCGGCGGGATCACCATTAATGAACAGTGCCAGACCTCGGATGAAAACATCTTCGCCATTGGCGAATGTGCGGTGTGGGAGGGCAAAGTCTATGGTCTGGTGGCGCCGGGATATCAGATGGCGCGTGTAGTGGCGGCTCATCTCAGCGGCGAAGCGGCGGCGTTTACCGGTGCGGATATGAGCACAAAGCTGAAATTGCTTGGCGTTGATGTGGCGTCGTTCGGCGATGCCCACGGGCGCACACCCGGCTGCCTGAGTTATCAGTGGACCGACGGCCCGGCGCAAATCTATAAAAAAATCGTGGTCAGTGAAGATGGCAAACAACTGCTCGGCGGCGTACTGGTGGGGGAAGCCAGCGACTATGCGACGCTGCTACAAACCATGCTCAACGGGCTGGCGCTGCCAGCACAACCGGAAAGCCTGATCCTGCCTGCGCTTGCTGGCAGTGCGCCAAAAGCGCTCGGCGTGGCGGCCTTGCCGGACAGCGCGCAGATTTGCTCCTGTCATAACGTCAGCAAAGGCGATATTTGCCAGGCGGTCAGCGCGGGCGCCAGCGACATGGGAGCCATCAAAAGTTGTACCAAAGCGGCCACCGGTTGCGGCGGTTGCAGCGCGCTGGTCAAACAGGTCATGGAACACCAACTGGCGTCGCAGGGCGTGGAAGTGAAAAAAGACATCTGCGAACACTTCCCGTACTCGCGCCAGGAGATCCACCATCTGGTGCGCGTCAACCATATCCGTACTTTCGCACAGTTAATCAGCCGTTATGGTCACGGGCAGGGCTGTGAGGTGTGTAAGCCGCTGGTCGGGTCGATTCTTGCCTCCTGCTGGAATGAGTATCTGCTCAAACCGGCGCACCTGCCGCTGCAGGATACCAATGACCGTTATTTTGCCAACATCCAGAAAGACGGGACCTATTCCATCGTGCCGCGGATGCCCGCCGGGGAGGTCACGCCGGATGGTCTGATTGCCATCGGGCAGATCGCCAAACGCTATCAGCTTTATAGCAAAGTCACCGGCGGCCAGCGTATCGATCTCTTTGGCGCCCGTCTGGAGCAGCTTCCGGCCATCTGGCAGGAGCTGGTCGATGCCGGGTTTGAAACCGGGCACGCCTACGGCAAGTCATTGCGCACGGTGAAATCCTGCGTTGGTTCGACCTGGTGCCGCTATGGTGTGCAGGACTCCACCGGGCTGGCGGTCACCCTGGAGCATCGATACAAAGGGCTGCGTGCGCCGCATAAGATAAAAATGGCGGTGTCCGGCTGTACCCGCGAGTGTGCGGAAGCGCAGGGGAAAGATGTGGGGGTGATCGCCACGGAGAAAGGCTGGAATCTCTATGTGTGCGGTAACGGCGGCATGAAGCCACGTCATGCGGATCTGTTTGCCAGCGATTTAGATGAGGCCACGCTGATCCGCACCGTTGACCGTTTTCTGATGTTCTACATCCGCACGGCTGACCGCCTGCAACGCACCAGCACCTGGCTGGATAACCTGGAGGGCGGCATCGACTATTTGCGCGATGTTATCCTGAACGACAGCCTGGAGATTGCCACTGAGCTGGAAGAAGAGATGGCGCGGGTGGTGGACAGCTATCAGTGCGAGTGGCAGACCACGCTTAACGATCCTGACCGTCTGGCGCTGTTCCGCTCGTTTGTTAATAGCGACGTGCCGGACGAAACCGTTCACCGCGAGGTTGTCCGTGAGCAGCCGCAACTGGCGGCGGCACCGGAGCAGTCAGAAGGGCAACTGCCGTGGCGGCCATGGCAGGTTATCTGCGACATTGCCGCGATACCTGAACAGGCGGGGATTGGCGCACGGCTGGGTGAGCGGCAAATCGCACTGTTCCGCTTTGGCGAAACCATCTATGCGCTTGATAACCACGAACCGGGCAGCCACGCCCAGGTCCTGTCGCGCGGGATCTTAGGCGACACGAACGGTGAACCGCTGGTGATTTCGCCGCTCTACAAGCAGCGTATTCGTCTGCGTGACGGCTGTTATGCGGAAAGCGGTGAACCGGCGGTCCGCGCCTGGCCGGTTAAAATTGAAGGTGGCAAAGTGTGGGTCGGCAACCAGGTCCTGTTGATGCGCGCGGAGGCATCATGAGTACCCGCACCACCTGCCCGTATTGCGGTGTGGGCTGCGGCGTGGTTGCGACCGTCTCTGACGATGGGGTGAGCGTGGCGGGTGACCGCGCGCACCCGGCAAACGCCGGTCGGCTGTGCGTGAAAGGGGCGGCGCTGGGGGAAACCACCGGGTTAGCGGGGCGGCTTCTCGCTCCGCAGGTGGATGAGCAGACGGTAAGCTGGCAGGCGGCGCTGGATGCTGCCGGAGAACGCCTGAACGCCATCATCAGCGAATTTGGTCCGCAGGCGGTGGCGTTTTATGCCTCCGGGCAGTTGCTCACCGAAGATTACTATGCCGCCAACAAGCTGATGAAAGGCTTTATCGGCGCGGCAAATATCGACACCAATTCACGGTTGTGCATGTCATCTGCCGTTACAGGCTACAAGCGGGCCTTTGGTGCAGACGTTGTGCCGTGCAGCTATGAAGATATCGAAAAGAGCGATCTGCTGGTGCTGGTGGGGTCGAATGCCGCCTGGACCCATCCGGTGCTCTACCAGCGCATTGTGCAGGCAAAGCATGATAACCCGGCGCTAAAAGTGGTGGTCATCGACCCGCGCGTCACCGCCACTTGTGATATTGCCGACCTCCATCTGCCGCTAGCGCCGGGGAGCGACGCCGGGCTGTTTGTCGGCCTGCTGAATATAATTACAAAGGGAAATCAAACACTTGTCGATTTTGATGACAGTGAGGCCGCTCTGGCTGCTGCGCGTGCATGGACGCCGGAGGTGGTCGCGTCATTTTGCGCGCTGTCGCGTGACGTTGTCACAACGTTTTATGACTGGTTTATTACCGCGCCACGGGCGATGACGCTATTCACCATGGGAATTAACCAGTCATCGAGCGGCAGCGATAAGTGTAATGCCATCATGAATGTGCATCTGGCCAGCGGCAAATTTGCCCGTCCGGGATGCGGCCCGTTTTCGCTGACCGGACAACCGAATGCCATGGGCGGGCGCGAAGTGGGCGGTCTGGCGACACAACTGGCGGCACACATGAATTTTGAAGCGGCGGACCTTGCCCGGCTGGCACGTTTCTGGGGGACGGAGCGGCTGGCGCAAACGCCGGGACTGATGGCAGTGGATCTGTTTGAGGCCATCGGGCGTGGCGAGGTGAAAGCGGTGTGGATAATGGGCACCAATCCGGCGGTTTCGCTGCCGGACAGCCATGCGGTGTGCCACGCACTGGCGGCCTGTCCGCTGGTGATTGTCTCTGAGGTGGTGGCGCAGACTGACACCAGCCGCTACGCTCATATCCGTTTTCCGGCGCTGGCCTGGGGGGAGAAAAATGGCACAGTGACCAATTCCGAACGACGCATCTCACGCCAGCGGCCCTTTTTACCCCCGCCGGGTGAGGCAAAAGCTGACTGGTGGATAATCTCACAGGTCGCGCAGCGCCTCGGCTTTGGCTCCGCGTTTGCCTGGCAGCATCCTCATGAGGTGTTTTCTGAACATGCGGCGCTCTCCGGCTTCGAAAACAACGGTACGCGGGCGTTTGATATCAGTGAACTGGCCGGGTTAACGCGCGAACAGTGGGACAGACTGGAACCCTACCAGTGGAGCGTGACCCCGGCGGCATTACAACGCGGCTGGCGGCCTTCCGGGCGTTTACGCATCGTACCTGTATCGCCCGCACGCGCAGTGGCGCAACCGACGGCGCGCTATCCACTTTTACTTAACACCGGGCGGATCCGCGATCAGTGGCATACGATGACCCGCACTGGCACCGTTGTGCGGTTGATGCAGCACATTGCCGAACCCGTGGTGGATATTTCCCCGGCGGATGCTGCCCGTTTTGCACTCAGTGAGGGAGACCTCGCACATATAAGCTCTCCCCGCGGCGTTATGGTGGCTCGAGCGCATATTCAGCACGGCCAGCGGGAAGGTGAACTGTTTACGCCGATGCACTGGAACCACGCCTTTGCGTGTCAGGGGAAGGTTAACGCACTGGTGGCTCCGGTGTGCGACCCGCATTCCGGGCAGCCGGAGAGCAAACAAACGGCGGTGCGCATCGCCGCCTGGCAGCCAGACTGGCAGGGCGAAATCTATGCGCGTGAAACGCCGCCGCTCCCCGCCGATCTCTACTGGGTGCGCAAAGCGACGGATAGCGTTTTGCATTTCACCCTGGCGGGCAATGGCGATGCGTCGGCATGGCTGACGGCATGGTGTCAGACGCAAGGTTGGCAGATACAGACTCTTCGTGCCGGTACGGTGAAAAATCTGCTGGCCTGGCATCACGGGCAATTGATGCTGGGGTGGTGGAGTGATACGCGGCTTCCGGTTATTGCACATGATGTCATTGTGCAGGCATTTATCACCGCGCCGGCAACGGCGCAGGCGCGGCATAGCCTGTTAGCCGGGCAGTCACCGTCCAGCTTACCCGTGCCGGGGCGCACGGTCTGTAGCTGTTACAGCGTGGGGGAAAACGCGATTCGCGCCGCGATTGCCACAGGGTGCGACAGCACCGCAGCGCTGGGGAATGTCCTTCGCTGCGGCACAAACTGTGGCTCCTGTCTGCCGGAATTAAAAGCGCTACTGTCCGAAGCGGCCAATTAAACCTGCCGCGCCCAGGGTGTGGCCTTTGAGTTTGGCAAACAGCTCGTCCCGGGTTAATCCTTTGGGGAGATCCGGGGCGATGCTGGTGGCAATCAGGGTAAAGGTGTAGTGGTGTGCGCCGCTACCCGGTGGAGGGCAAGGACCATACCACTGCACGGTGCCGGGGGTATTTTTACCGCCGGTATAGCCTTTGCCGTCACGCAGATCATTTTCGGCAAAACCGGTGCCGGAAGGGGGAATGTTGTAGGCCACCAGATGCGTGACGCCAAGGCCCATCGCCCCTTCAGGGTCATGTACGACCAGGGCGAAACTTTGCGTTTTTGCAGGCGGATTGTTCCATACCAGTGCCGGGGAAATATTCTCTCCCGTGCAGTTAGGATTGCTGGTGGCGTTGCCCGCGAATCTTTTCTCCATCAGCGCGTTATCGCCAAAAGCAGGGGATTGCAGTTGGAAAATGTCGGTGGCGCTGGCCGACACGGCATACAACAAAATGGAACTGCACATGGCCCATCGTAGTGTCTGAGTCATTCGCTTTTTCTCAGTTATCAGCATTCAGTTAACTGTAGTCTGGCGAAACGGGAAGGATTAAGGATTTTCCTGAAATTTGCGCAAAAGCTGAAATTGTCGGGCAAAGCCGCTAACCTGAACGACTGGCGATCATTTCCAGCCCGGAGCGACCCCCTACAAACGTGATGCACTGGTTTTCCTCTTCCCCAATACTGCTTTTATTCTTGCCGCTGGCGGGAAGCGCGGTCAGTGGCGTACAGACCGCCCCGCAATCCTGGTATGTTCAGCAGGCTCAACATCCGTTTGATAATGATGGTGATTCTCTGCCCGATCTCGGAATGACGCCCGACAAAGGCAGCAGTGAAAAACATCTGGCCGAAATGGCGAAAGCCTTTGGCGAAGCCAGCATGACAGACAACGGGCTGGATGCCGGGGCACAGGCGCGCCAGTTCGCCTTTGGTCAGTTGCGCGATGTGGTGAGCGATGAGGTAAACCAGCAGGTAGAGTCCTGGCTGTCGCCCTGGGGCAAAGCGACCATCGATGTCAAAGTTGATGACAAAGGGGGCTTTAACGGCAGCCACGGCGACTGGTTTGTCCCTTTGCAGGATACGTCCCGCTATCTCAGTTGGAGCCAGCTTGGTCTGACCCAGCAGGATGAGGGGCTGGTCGGTAACGTGGGCATTGGGCAGCGCTGGATTTCCGGTGACTGGCTGCTGGGGTATAACACCTTCTACGACAACCTGCTCGATGAAAACCTGGCCCGTACCGGACTGGGGGCTGAGGTGTGGGGACAGTCGCTGCGTTTTTCCGCCAATTACTATCAACCGCTCACCGACTGGACGTATCGTTCGGCAACGCTCCAGCAGCGTATGGCGCGCGGCTATGACATTACCGCTCAGGCGCGTTTACCTTTCTGGCAGCAACTCGATACCAGTGTCAGTCTGGAACAATACTTTGGTGAGAGCGTGGATTTATTCGACTCCGGGACGGGGTATCGTAATCCGCTGGCGGTAAAAGTGGGGCTGGATTACACCCCCGTACCGCTGGTAACGCTCTCGGCGCACCATAAACAGGGAGAGAACGGCGAAAGTCAGAACGATTTAGGCCTGAAACTGAATTATCGGTTTGGGGTTCCTCTCTGGAAACAGCTTTCCGCCAGCCAACTGGGAGAGGAGGCCTCTTTGCGCGGCAGCCGTTACGATAATCCGGTGCGTGATACGGTGCCGGTATACGAATATCGCCAGCGCAAGACACTCTCAGTATTTCTCGCCACACCGCCCTGGGATTTACAGCCTGGCGAAACGGTGGCACTCAAACTGGATATCCGCAGCACGCACGGGATACGCGAGTTACGCTGGCAGGGTGATACTCAACAGCTTAGCCTGACGCCGCCTGCTCATCCCAGCAGTACGGAAGGCTGGTCGATCATTATGCCGAAGTGGGATAACAGTGAAGGGGCGACCAACGAGTGGCATCTGTCGGTGATTGCCGAAGATGAAAAAGGTCAGCGCGTCTCATCCAATGAGATTGTGCTGACGCTGACGCCACCGCTGGTTGACACCTCTGACGCGACGCCGCGCTGGGAACTGACGGCGCCTGACAATTAAAAAATGCGTTCCTGATGAACCCAGACCGCTGCTTCCACGCGGGATTTCAGGCGCATTTTTTTCAGCATATGTTTCACGTGCACTTTTACCGTACTCTCGGTGATGTCCAGACGACGGGCAATCATCTTATTCGGCAGACCCTGCGCGATAAGCTTAAGAATGTCGCGTTCGCGCGGCGTTAACTGACTGATATCGCGATCCGAGGTTGCACGGTTGGCGCGCAGGCTGGCAGCCAGCACGGGGGTTAGCGCATCGCTCAGAACCATCTCACCCGCTGCGGCCTGCTGGAGGGCTTTGAGTAAATCTTCTGGCTCCATATCTTTAAGCAGATAGCCATCGGCGCCGCGTTTAAGGGCCGTGACAACATCCTCTTCGTGATTCGATACGCTAAAGACCACCACGCGACCCGACAGCGTTTTTTCACGCAGTTTATCGAGCGTTTCAAGGCCATTCATCCCCGGCATATTCAGATCTAACAGAATCAGGTCCGGGTCCAGATCCTCTGCCAGTTCGATGCCTTGTTCGCCATTGCTGGCCTCGCCGACGACGGTGATTTCAGGCGACATGCTGATAAGTTGCTTGACGCCGGTACGCAACATCGGGTGATCATCGATGAGCAAAATGGTAGCCGGTTCCTGGTTAGTCATAGTTATCTCCTTGCACTGATGAGAGAAGATTTTCGGGAATAAACGTCACGGTCACATCGGTACCGCCGGACTCACGCCGTCGAACCTGGCAATCGCCACGTAAACTTTGCGCACGGTCGCGCATGATAATCAAGCCATAATGGTTTGTTCGCGCTGCGTTTTCCGGCACGCCACAGCCGTTGTCGCGAACTTGCAATATTACCCGTTTTTCCTGCTGGACGACCGAGACGATAACCTCAGTCGCGCCGGAATGTTTCAGCGAATTGCTTAAGGCTTCGCGGGCAATCTGCAATAAATGGATTGCCTGATGTGAGGGCACGAGACGCGCAGGGAGCTGGTAATCCAGCCTGACCTGAAAACCGAAGCGCGCGCTGTATTCCTGACAACTGGACTCCAGGGCCGGGCGCAGTCCAGGCTCTGTTAATTGTAAGCGGAATGTCGTCAACAGCTCACGCAACTGCGCCCATGAGGTATTGAGCTCGTTTCGGATTTGCCCCAGCAACTGCTGGCTACTCTCAGGCAGGTCGCCGCCCTGCATCTGCAAACAACTGACCTGCATCTTCATACAGGAGAGAGACTGGGCGATGGAGTCATGCAGTTCCCTGGCGATGGTGGCACGCTCTTCCATCACCATCATCTGCTGCAGATGTTCCTGATGACGGTCCAGCGCCAGCGTCGCGGTTAACTGCTCGACAAGCGTATCCACCAGTTGTTGCTGATCGTGGCTAAGATGCCTGCCGTGGGGGAGCTGCGCGAGTAGCAAGCCATATTGTGTATGGTTGTCCGCCAGGCGCCATTTCAGGGTGGAACTGCCGCCAGCGGGAGCAGGCAGGATGCCGCGCGGACATAAATGGCACCCCCGATCATCACAGGTAATATCCGAATGGCAGGTGAATTCCTGGTGGTTTTTCTCATCTTCCATGTCGTAAACGCGCAGTTCAATATCATGCAGCAGCGTCAGGTTTTGCAACCCATGAAGCACCGGTGACAAACGTTCGCACAAAGGAATACGCGAATGCAGACGATGGTTGGCCTGCCACAGGAAAGAGAGAATCTGGTTTTTTTGTTCAAGTCCGGCGGTTTTTTCCTGAACGCGCTGTTCAAGGACGGCATAACTTTCCGCCAGCTCTTCCGACATATTATTCAGGGCGGTACCGAGGGTCGCCATCTCATTGCGTCCGCTGATTTGTGCCCGCCGGGTAAAGTTACGCTGGCTGACCGCCTGGGCCATTTTCAGTAACTGTTCCCACGGCTGGAGCAGGCGGGCGCGAAGCCAGACAACGGTAAAGAGCAGCAGTAAGCCCAGCAAGATGGCCATCACCCGATGCAGGATCACCACGCGCGCCATGCGCTGTTCGGTGCTGTGATCGAAGGCGGTAACCAGCGTGTCGATTCGATTAACGTAGGTGGCTATTTTATCGGTGACAGCCTGAGGCTCCTGGGCCTGCTTAAGGGCTGGCGCGACCTCGTTGCGCCAGAAATGTTGCAGCGCCTCTAACTGCTCTTGCTGCCCGTCACGTTCGGCGACATCGGCCAGTTCAGAACTGAACGCCGTTTGCTCCATCTCTTTGAGTAATACGTCGTCTGCCGGGCGCAGTGGCACGCTTGCCAGCAACCGATAACTTTGCATACGCAGCGAGCCCGCTTTGTTGATGGCGTGGGCACTGCCCTGAACGCCAAGCACCAGCCAGCCGGAAACCGCCATACCCGCCACACCGATAACCGTCGACAGCAGCATGGTCAGCGCGACCTGGTTAACCAGGGAGAGCGGTGTAAAGAGGCGTTTAAGCATAGAGGGCAAGGCTCCGGCGCACGGAAATAAAGAGTGGTCGATATTGTCCGCCATACCCTGAGGTATACCCATACCTACAAAGAAGTACTCCTTTATCGTTGCCGGTATCCATAAAAGGAGTGGGTCTTTTTCATCGGGCGACAGGGTTGTGAAAAACCACACTTTTTTAAGAAAAACGATCTACTCACTAATGAGCATGGCTATTTTTTGCTCGTCGTTACGCACACTTTTCCTTTGATTTATATCAACTTACCTTGCGCTGTAAAAACTAATGTGGCCTCGTCAAATCAATAACCAGAGGTGTCTATGAGTCACTCTTCTACCCCCCAAAGGGCGTCAGGCCGAATTATTAGCGACTGGCGTCCGGACGATCCGCTTTTCTGGCAACGACAGGGGCACGGCATCGCCAGCCGTAACCTGTGGATTTCGGTTCCGTGTCTGTTGCTGGCGTTCTGTGTGTGGATGTTGTTTAGCGCCGTTGCCGTAAACCTGAATAAAGTTGGCTTTCAATTTTCGACTGACCAACTCTTTATGCTGACTGCTTTACCGTCCGTGTCGGGCGCACTGCTGCGCGTACCGTATTCTTTTATGGTCCCGGTATTCGGTGGCCGCCGCTGGACCGCGTTCAGTACCGGCATTCTGATCATTCCTTGCGTCTGGCTGGGCTTTGCGGTTGAAGATACCTCCACCCCATTTAGCACGTTCATCATCATTGCGCTGTTGTGTGGTTTTGCCGGAGCGAACTTTGCCTCCAGTATGGCGAACATCAGCTTTTTCTTTCCAAAAGAGAAGCAGGGGAGCGCGCTGGGGATTAACGGCGGTTTCGGTAACCTGGGTGTGAGCGTGATGCAGCTTCTGGCACCGCTGGCTATTTCGTTTTCGATGTTTGCTGTGTTTGGCGCAACGGGTGTGGCGCAGCCTGATGGCAGTATGATCTTCCTGGCGAATGCCGCATGGGTATGGGTGCCGTTGCTGGCCGTCTTTACCCTCGCCGCCTGGTTTGGCATGAACGAACTGACCGCCTCGAAAGCGTCACTGAAAGCGCAGTTGCCGGTGTTAAAGCGTAAGCATATGTGGATCATGAGCTTTCTCTATCTGGCAACCTTTGGTTCGTTTATCGGCTTCTCTGCCGGTTTCGCCATGCTGTCGAAGACCCAATTTCCGGACGTAGTTATCATGCATTACGCCTTTTTTGGCCCACTCATCGGCGCGCTCGCCCGTTCTGCGGGTGGGGCGCTGTCGGACCGGCTGGGGGGGACGCGTGTTACCCTGGTGAACTTCATCCTGATGGCTATTTTTAGTGCCTTACTGTTCCTGACGCTGCCAACCAATGGCGTGGGCGGGAATTTTACCGCCTTCTTTGGCGTCTTCCTGATGCTGTTCCTGACGGCCGGGCTGGGCAGTGGCTCTACCTTCCAGATGATTTCAGTCAATTTCCGCAAGATGACGCTGGAACGGGTGAAAAACGCAGGCGGCAGTGAAGCCACGGCGCTGCGTGAGGCGGCAACCGAAACCGCTGCTGCACTGGGTTTTATTTCAGCTATTGGGGCGATTGGCGGCTTCTTTATCCCGAAAGCCTTCGGCACCTCGCTGGCGCTCACCGGTTCCCCGGCGGGCGCAATGAAAGTGTTCCTGGTGTTTTATATCGCCTGTGTGGTGATCACCTGGGCTATCTACGGACGGAATTCTAATAAAAAGTAAGTAAATGTTGATTATCCTTGCGCGGGCCTGGCTCGCGCTTTTTTTTGATCTGACTTAGTTACAACATACTTTAAGGGGGAGTTACCCACGGCAGCGAAAAACCCTCATCTTCAGGGGGCTATACCCCTTAATACCTGCTTAGCGCATTTTTTCTCGCTTGCTGTCATTTTGGTTATTTATTTTCTTTATATATCAATAAATTAAATTTAAAACCATTCTACCCTTTTGGAGGTAGATAGTGATTTCCCTGCCTTTATGAAGCCCTTACAGCTTGATCGCCATCAATTCTTCTCGCCTTTCAGAGCGTTACTTTCGCCGCAAATGCTGTAACCCCTAATTTGTGCAATGTCGATTTATCAGAGAGCCGTCAGGCTCCATACAGGAGAAACCCGATGAGTAAATTCCTGGACCGATTTCGCTACTTCAAGCAGAAGGGCGAAACGTTTGCCGATGGGCACGGCCAGCTTCTCGAAACAAACCGGGACTGGGAGGATGGATACCGCCAACGCTGGCAGCACGATAAAGTCGTGCGTTCTACTCACGGTGTAAACTGCACCGGGTCTTGCAGCTGGAAGATTTACGTCAAAAACGGTCTCGTTACCTGGGAAACCCAGCAGACCGACTACCCACGTACCCGCCCTGATATGCCAAACCATGAGCCACGCGGCTGCCCTCGCGGTGCTAGCTACTCCTGGTATCTTTACAGTGCGAACCGCCTCAAATACCCGCTGATGCGCAAACGCCTGATGAAAATGTGGCGTGAAGCGAAAGTGGCACACCCTGATCCGGTGAACGCCTGGGCCTCGATCATTGAAGATGCTGATAAAGCGAAAAGCTTTAAACAGGCGCGCGGACGCGGTGGTTTTGTTCGCTCCTCCTGGCAGGAAGTGAATGAGCTGATTGCGGCCTCTAACGTCTACACCGTGAAAACCTACGGTCCTGACCGCGTGGCAGGCTTCTCGCCGATCCCGGCGATGTCGATGGTTTCCTACGCTTCCGGCGCACGCTACTTGTCGCTGTTAGGCGGTACCTGCCTGAGCTTCTACGACTGGTATTGCGACCTGCCGCCAGCCTCGCCGCAGACCTGGGGTGAGCAGACCGACGTTCCGGAGTCCGCCGACTGGTATAACTCCAGTTATATCATTGCCTGGGGTTCCAACGTACCGCAGACCCGTACCCCGGATGCCCACTTCTTTACCGAAGTCCGCTACAAAGGCACCAAGACCGTTGCCGTAACCCCGGACTATGCCGAAATCGCCAAGCTGTGCGACCTGTGGCTGGCACCGAAGCAGGGCACCGATGCGGCAATGGCGCTGGCGATGGGCCACGTCATGTTGCGTGAATTCCACCTCGATAACCCGAGCCAGTACTTTACCGATTATGTGCGTCGCTATACCGACATGCCGATGCTGGTGATGCTGGAACCGCGTGAAGGGTACTACGCCGCGGGTCGTATGCTTCGCGCATCGGATCTTGTGGATGCGCTGGGCCAGGAGAATAACCCGCAGTGGAAAACCGTTGCGCTCGCTGATAACGGCGAAATGGTGGCGCCGAACGGTTCCATCGGTTTCCGCTGGGGCGAGAAGGGCAAATGGAACCTTGAACAGCGTGATGGCACGACCGGCGTTGAGACAGAGCTGCAACTGAGCCTGTTGGGTCGTCAGGATGAGATCGCGGACGTTGGCTTCCCGTACTTTGGCGGCGACAGCACCGCGCACTTTAGTAAGGTTGAACTGGAAAACGTTCTGCTGCATAAACTGCCGGTTAAACGCCTGCAACTGGCCGATGGCAGCAGCGTGCTGGTGACCACCGTTTACGACCTGACCCTGGCGAACTATGGCCTGGAGCGCGGTCTTAATGATGAAAACTGCGCCACAAGCTACGACGATATCAAAGCCTATACGCCGGCCTGGGCTGAAAAAATTACCGGAGTTTCCCGCGCCAATATTATCCGCACCGCCCGTGAATTTGCGGATAACGCCAACAAAACGCATGGCCGCTCGATGATCATCATCGGGGCCGGGATGAACCACTGGTATCACCTCGATATGAACTACCGTGGGATCATCAATATGCTGATCTTCTGCGGCTGTATCGGTCAAAGTGGCGGCGGTTGGGCACACTATGTAGGCCAGGAAAAATTGCGCCCGCAAACGGGCTGGCAACCGCTGGCGTTTGCCCTGGACTGGAACCGTCCTGCGCGCCATATGAATAGCACCTCCTACTTCTATAACCACTCCAGCCAGTGGCGCTATGAAACCGTCACCGCACAGGAGCTCTTGTCGCCGCTGGCGGATAAATCACGCTACACCGGCAGCCTTATCGATTTCAACGTGCGCGCCGAGCGTATGGGGTGGTTGCCATCTGCACCGCAACTGGGTACCAACCCGTTGCGTATTGCCGAAGCGGCGAAAAAAGCAGGTATGTCGGCGGTGGATTACACCGTGAAATCCCTGAAAGAGGGCACCATGCATTTTGCGGCGGAGCAGCCAGAAAACGGCAAAAACCACCCGCGTAACCTCTTTATCTGGCGTTCAAATCTGCTGGGCTCCTCCGGTAAAGGCCACGAGTACATGCTCAAGTACCTGTTGGGTACGGAAAACGGTATTCAGGGCAAAGATCTCGGCAAGCAGGGCGGCGTGAAGCCGGAAGAGGTGGAGTGGAAAGATAACGGGCTCGACGGCAAGCTGGATCTGGTGGTGACTCTGGACTTCCGTCTGTCGAGCACCTGCCTGTACTCCGACATCGTACTACCGACGGCAACCTGGTATGAGAAAGACGATATGAATACGTCGGATATGCATCCGTTTATTCATCCGCTGTCTGCTGCCGTTGATCCGGCCTGGGAGTCTAAAAGCGACTGGGAGATTTATAAAGCGATTGCCAAAAAATTCTCTGAAGTCTGCGTGGGCCACCTCGGTAAAGAGACCGATCTGGTGACTCTGCCGATTCAGCATGACTCTGCCGCTGAACTGGCGCAGCCGCTGGATGTGAAAGACTGGAAAAAAGGCGAATGCGATCTGATCCCAGGTAAAACCGCACCGCACCTGATTGTGGTTGAGCGTGATTATCCGGCGACTTACGAACGCTTTACCTCCATCGGCCCGTTGATGGAGAAAATCGGTAATGGCGGTAAAGGTATTGCCTGGAACACTCAGAGCGAAATGGACCTGCTGCGTAAGCTCAATTACACCAAAGCGGACGGCCCGGCGAAAGGCCAGCCGATGCTTAACACAGCGATTGATGCCGCAGAGATGATCCTGACGCTGGCGCCGGAAACCAACGGCCACGTGGCGGTCAAAGCGTGGGCAGCGCTCAGCGAATTTACCGGTCGCGACCACACGCATCTGGCAACCAACAAAGAAGAGGAAAAAATCCGCTTCCGCGATATCCAGGCCCAACCGCGCAAAATTATCTCCAGCCCGACCTGGTCCGGCCTTGAAGATGAGCATGTCTCTTATAACGCAGGCTATACCAACGTTCATGAGCTCATTCCATGGCGCACTCTCTCCGGTCGTCAGCAGTTGTATCAGGACCATCAGTGGATGCGTGACTTCGGTGAAAGCCTGCTGGTCTATCGTCCGCCCATCGACACCCACTCAGTGAAAGAGGTGATGGGCGAGAAGTCCAACGGTAACCCGGAAAAAGCGCTCAACTTCCTGACGCCGCACCAGAAATGGGGGATTCACTCCACCTACAGCGACAACCTGTTGATGCTGACCTTAGGCCGCGGTGGTCCGATTGTCTGGATGAGTGAGACGGATGCTAAAGACTTGGGTATCGAAGATAACGACTGGATTGAAGTCTTTAACAGCAACGGTGCCCTGACTGCCCGTGCGGTTGTCAGCCAGCGCGTGCCAGCCGGGATGACCATGATGTACCACGCTCAGGAACGTATCGTGAACATTCCCGGGTCAGAAATCACCGGTCAGCGCGGGGGTATCCATAACTCGGTAACCCGAATTACGCCAAAGCCGACCCATATGATCGGCGGCTATGCCCAACTGGCCTATGGCTTTAACTACTACGGAACGGTTGGCTCCAACCGCGATGAGTTTGTGGTGGTACGTAAGATGAAGAACATTAACTGGCTGGATGGCGAAGGTAATGACCAGGTACAGGAGAGCGTAAAATGAAAATTCGTTCACAAGTTGGCATGGTGCTGAACCTCGATAAGTGCATCGGTTGTCATACCTGTTCCGTCACCTGTAAAAACGTCTGGACCAGCCGTGAAGGGATGGAGTACGCGTGGTTTAACAACGTGGAAAGTAAGCCCGGTGTCGGTTTCCCTAATAACTGGGAAGACCAGGAAAAATGGAAGGGCGGCTGGATCCGTAAAGTGAATGGCAAATTGCAGCCGCGGATGGGTAACCGTCCGATGCTGCTGGGTAAAATTTTCGCCAACCCGCATCTGCCGGGCATCGACGATTACTACGAGCCATTTGATTATGACTACCAGACGCTGCACACCGCGCCGGCTGACAGCAAACACCAGCCAATCGCCCGTCCGCGCTCGCTGATCACCGGCCAGCGGATGGATAAAATCACCCGTGGGCCAAACTGGGAAGATGACCTGGGCGGCGAGTTTGAGAAGCTGTCGAAAGACAAAAACTTCGAGAACATGCAGAAGGCGATGTACGGCCAGTTTGAAAACACCTTCATGATGTATTTGCCGCGTCTGTGCGAACACTGTCTTAACCCGGCGTGTGTGGCGACCTGCCCGAGCGGCGCGATCTACAAACGTGAAGAAGATGGCATTGTGCTGATTGATCAGGATAAATGCCGTGGCTGGCGTATGTGCATCACCGGTTGCCCGTATAAGAAAATCTACTTCAACTGGAAGAGCGGTAAATCCGAGAAGTGCATCTTCTGTTATCCGCGTATCGAAGCCGGTCAGCCAACGGTCTGTTCCGAAACCTGCGTGGGCCGTATCCGCTACCTCGGCGTGCTGCTGTATGACGCGGATGCCATTGAGCAGGCGGCAAGTACAGAAAACGAGAAAGATCTCTATCAGCGCCAACTGGATGTGTTCCTTGACCCGAACGACCCGAAGGTTATCGAGCAGGCAATTAAAGATGGCATTCCGCTGAGCGTGATCGACGCGGCCCAGCAGTCGCCGGTGTATAAAATGGCGATGGACTGGAAGCTGGCGCTGCCGCTGCACCCGGAATATCGCACGTTGCCAATGGTCTGGTACGTGCCGCCTTTGTCACCGATTCAGTCTGCAGCGGATGCAGGTGAGCTGAGTAGCAACGGTATTCTGCCGGATGTGGACAGTTTGCGTATCCCGGTACAGTACCTGGCAAACCTGCTGACCGCAGGGGATACCGGGCCGGTACTGCTGGCGCTGAAACGCATGCTGGCAATGCGTCACTACAAACGTGCGGAAACTGTGGACGGCAAAATCGATACTCGTGCGCTGGAGGAAGTGGGGCTGACCGAAGCACAGGCGCAGGAGATGTACCGTTACCTGGCCATCGCCAATTACGAAGATCGTTTTGTGGTACCGAGCAGCCATCGCGAGCTGGCGCGCGAAGCGTTTCCTGAGAAGAGCGGTTGTGGCTTTACCTTTGGTGATGGCTGCCACGGTTCGGACAGTAAATTCAATCTGTTCAACAGCCGTCGCATCGATGCCATTGATGTTTCAGTGAAAACGGAGCCGCACCCATGATTGAGCTGGTCGTTATTTCCCGTCTGCTGGAATACCCGGATGCTGCTCTGTGGCAGCATCAGCAGGAGTTGATCGAGGCGCTGCAATCGTCAACGCACTTCACGGCGTCTCAGTCACAAGGTGTTATCGATTTTCTGCAGCAGTTGACCTCGCAGGATCTGCTGGATGCCCAGGCAAACTACAGCGAACTGTTTGATCGGGGGCGCGCCACCTCATTGCTCCTCTTCGAGCACGTTCATGGCGAGTCCCGCGACCGTGGACAGGCGATGGTCGATCTGCTGGCGCAATACGCCCGGCAAGGTCTGGAGTTGGACAGCCGCGAGTTGCCGGATCACCTGCCGCTCTATCTGGAGTATCTGGCGCAACTGCCGCCGGCGGAAGCGTTGGGCGGATTGCAGGACATTGCGCCGATCCTGGCGCTGCTGAGCGCTCGTCTGCAACAGCGCGACAGTCACTACGCGATGCTGTTTACACCGCTTATCGAACTGGCGAATACCGCTATCGATCAACAAAAAGTGGCTGAAAAAATCGCTGATGAAGCGCGTGATGATACCCCGCAGGCGCTGGATGCCGTCTGGGAAGAAGAGCAGGTGAAATTCTTTGCCGAACAGGGGTGTGGCGAATCTGACATTACTGCGCATCAACGTCGCTTCGCTGGCGCTGTCGCACCGCAGTACCTGAATATCACAACCGGAGGACAGCAATAATGCACTTCCTGAATATGTTCTTCTTTGATATGTACCCGTACATTGCCGGGACGGTGTTTCTGGTGGGGAGCTGGCTGCGTTATGACTACGGCCAGTACAGTTGGCGTGCCGGTTCCAGCCAGATGCTGGACCGCAAAGGAATGGTGATTTGGTCAAACTTGTTCCATCTGGGGATCCTCGGCATCTTCGCCGGGCACTTCCTGGGGATGCTGACGCCGCACTGGATGTACGAATCCTTCCTGCCCATCGAAGTGAAACAAAAAATGGCGATGATTGGCGGTGGGGCCAGCGGTGTGATGTGCCTGGTGGGCGGTATCATGCTGCTGAAACGCCGACTGTTCAATCCGCGGATCCGCGCGACATCCACGGCGGCCGATATTCTGATCATGACTTTGCTGATGGTGCAGTGTGCGTTGGGGCTGTTAACAATTCCTTTCTCCGCACAGCATATGGATGGCAGCGAAATGATGAAGCTGGTGGGCTGGGCCCAGGCCGTGGTGACGTTCCACGGCGGGGCTTCCGCGCATCTTGACGGGGTGGCGTTTATCTATCGTATGCATCTGGTGCTGGGGATGACGCTGTTTGTGCTGTTCCCGTTCTCGCGGCTGGTGCATATCTGGAGCGCGCCCGTTGAATATCTGACGCGCAAATATCAGATTGTCCGCGCCCGCCGCTAACTGGACCGTGTTTTGATTCCAACCCCGCATTCGCGGGGTTTTTTTTCGCCCCAACCCAGGTTATTACCAGCGGCAGCAAACAGTATCAATACGCCGCCCATCAGTTGTGTGGCGTTGAGCGAATGACCAAAGACCAGTTTATCGACCACAATCGCAATCACGGGATAAATAAAGGAGAGCGATCCTGTGATGGGGGTTGGCAGCTTCTGGATCGCGCTATAGAGCAACTGGTACATCACGCCGGTGTGTACGATCCCAAGAGTAAGTAAGATCAGCCACGGATAGTTGGCGGAAAACACAGGCCTGCCGGTCAGTGGCAACAGGAGAACGACCCCGGTTAACACCTGGATAAAGGCAATATGCTGCGGCGCTATCCCGCTGAGTTTGCGGGTGATGATTGCAGTCAGCGCATAAAAAAAAGCGGCGCTCAGGGCCAGCACAATACCAGAAAACCACTGTGCGGAGTGGCCGGACGTGAGCTCGCCGGAGAGCAGTATCACCACCCCTGCGAAGGCCAGAAAAAGCCATCCCCATTTGACCAGGCTGACCCGCTCGCCCAGCGCCATCCCCATTAAGACCAGCATGAACGGCTGCGTATTGTAGACCACTGTCGACAGGCCAATTGAGATACGGCTATAGGCGGCGAACAGCAATAACCAGTTGACGACCAGGGCGATACCGCCCGCAATGGCTAATGCCAGCGTGACTTTAGTCAGCGGACTAAAGGGCTGTTTACTGGCGCGGATAAAGATAAACAGTGTGAGTGCGCCGATCAGGCATCGCCAGAAAACCACTTCCGTGACCGGTAATCCCGACAGCAAAACGAATGCGCCAATGGAACCGGAAATCAACATCGCCAGGCTCATCTGCCAGACGCCTTTTTGCCTGTTATTCATAAACCACCTCCTGAATGATGGCCCTTATTGTCGAAAATGGCAGGCCACTTTTACAGAGATGATGTAAGGTGGAATTTGCGTATGACGTTTATTAATTAGGTAAAACCAATGGAAAACCTTATCGATGAGATCGACCGACAAATTCTGGCGTGTCTGGTGGAAGATGCGCGGATGTCGCTAAAAGTATTAAGTGGTCGCGTCGGGCTGTCGTCACCCAGCACGGCAGAAAGGCTCAAACGCCTGGAAGAAAAGGGGGTGATTGAGGGGTACACGGCGCGGGTGAATCTGGCGGCGTTAGGGTATACCTTGCAGGCGCTGGTACGTGTTCGGCCATTGCCGGGGTTATTACAGAAGGTGGATAAGTACATTCAGGCGATGCCCGAATGTATCGAGAGCGATAAGGTCACCGGGGAGGATTGTTTTGTTATCCGGCTGGTGGTGCGCTCCATTGAACAACTGGATACATTGCTGGATGGTTTAGCGGAATACGCACAGTGCAACACCTCGATTGTGAAAAGCTCGCCAGTCAAACGCCGTTTGCCACCCGTGTAATGATTTTGGCATCCCGATGCGCTGCGTTTATTCGACGTACGGACCGGTAGCCCTGATAAGCGCAGCGCATCAGGGGGATGCTTCTCATCCTTCCCGGCATGGGGAGGATATGTGGCATTAAGGATGTGATTTGACGGTGTGCTACATAAAGTGATGGTGGTGGGGGAAGGATTACTCGTTGCTTCGCTCCTCGCCCTTCGGGCCGTTGCCTGCGGCAACGTTGTCTCGCTTTCGCTCGACTCGAACCTTAGTCGAAGGTTCTCACCCTTCCCGGCATGGGGAGGATATGTGGCATTGAGGATGTGATTTGGCAATGTGCTACATGAAGTGATGGTGGTGGGGGAAGGATTACTCGTCGCGCTGCTCCTCGCCCTTCGGGCCGTTGCCTTCGGCAACGTTGTCTCGCTTTCGCTCGACTCGAACCTTA